>QWCN01000545.1_pt1 | contig 73651 bp, 107 predicted proteins | sample 1972711 | NCBI WGS metagenome assembly QWCN01 (sample SAMN09866707, study PRJNA288562) | Human gut metagenome isolate term1_stool, whole genome shotgun sequencing... | isolation source: gut | host: Homo sapiens | place: USA: California | reverse complement strand
TCTTTTACGATAACGTTTGACATAGACTCACACCTAACCTCCCTCCAGTTGTAGATTGTGCTAAAATACAACTGTCTGGGTATTTTTCTTGCACGAGTGTTATTATATAGCATAACATGTGGTTTCGTCAACATCTTTTTCGATTTTTATGAAAAAAATGTCAAAATTGTAGATCACGCACAATTTTGTTATTTTGTGAGCTGTTTTTCAAGGATTCCTGCTGCTGCGTCCATAGCTTCCTGTGCCTTCTCCGGATTCTTTCCGCCGGCCTGTGCCATGTTCGGACGTCCGCCGCCGCCACCGCCAACGATGGCTGCTACAGCCTTGATCAGATTTCCTGCATGGGCGCCTGCTTTCTGAGCTGCGTCAGTCGCCATTGCAAGGAGATTTACCTTGCCGCCGTTTACTGCTGCAAGAAGGACAACTCCTTCGCCAAGCTGCTCTTTCAGTTTGTCACCAAGGTCTCTCAGGCCATTCATGTCAACGCCCTCAACTTTGGCTGCAAGAAGTTTTACGCCGTTTACTTCAACAACTTTATCCATGACATCGCCAAGTGCACTCTGGGCAGCTTTGCTCTTGAGAGATTCATTTTCGCTCTGAAGAGCTTTTACCTCAGCCTGAAGATGGCCGATCTTTTCTACAACCTCTGTTGTATTGGCCTTTAATGCTTTTGCAGCCTCATGGAGAAGCTCTTCCTGCTTTCTGTAGTATTCGATAACTGCTTTGCCGGTAAGTGCCTCAATACGGCGTACACCAGCTGCGATACCGGATTCGGAAACGATCTTAAAGAGCATGATGGAGCTTGTATTCTTTACATGAGTACCACCACAGAGCTCTTTGGAGAAGTCTCCCATAGATACCACACGTACCTTCTGGTCGTATTTCTCACCGAAGAGTGCCATTGCTCCGGATTTCTTAGCCTCTTCTACATCCATGATGTCTGTGTGTACTTCAAGGCCTGCCTGAATCTCTTTGTTTACAAGATCTTCTGTTGCCTGGATCTCCTCAGCTGTCATAGCCTGGAAATGAGCAAAGTCAAAACGAAGTCTGTCCGGTGTTACCAGAGAACCTTTCTGCTCTACGTGGGAACCAAGAACTGTTTTCAGCGCTTTCTGAAGAAGATGTGTCGCACTGTGGTTCTTCTCGGTATCTTTTCTTGCATCTTCGTTTACTTTCAGGGATACGGTCTCACCTGTGGAGATCATGCCGGACTCCATATGTCCTACATGGCCGAATTTGCCGCCACGGAGCTTGATGGTGTCCTCAACAACAAACTTGCCATTTGCTGTCTCGATCACACCGATATCGCCTTCCTGTCCACCCATGGTTGCATAGAAAGGAGTCTGCTCTACAAATACGGTACCCTTCTGTCCCTCTGTAAGAGAATCCACGATCTCTGTCTCTGTAGTAAGGACAGTTACTTTTGAGTCAAATGTCAGATGATCATAGCCAACGAATTCAGTTGTTACATTGACATCAATATCATCATATACAGTTGCGTCCGCACCCATATAGTTGGTTACTTCACGGGCTGTACGGGCTTTGACTCTCTGCTCTTCCATGGCTTTCTGGAATCCTTCCTCGTCAATGCCGTAGCCTTTTTCCTCAAGGATCTCCTTTGTGAGGTCAAGAGGGAATCCGTAAGTATCATAAAGTTTGAATGCATTGTCACCGGAAAGAGTTTTCTCGCCGGCTTTCTTCATATCCTCTTCCATGTCGGAAAGGATGCGGAGACCCTGATCGATGGTCTTGTTAAACTGATTCTCCTCGTTTGTAAGAACACGGAAGATAAACTCTTTCTTCTCCTCAAGTTCCGGATAACCGGCTTTGGAGCTCTCGATCACCTGTGCGCTTAATTTTGCAAGGAATGTTCCCTCGATGCCAAGAAGACGTCCGTGACGTGCAGCGCGGCGGATCAGGCGACGGAGAACGTATCCACGTCCCTCATTTGTCGGCATGATTCCATCGGAGATCATAAATGTCGCGGAACGGATATGGTCTGTGATCAGACGGATGGAAACATCGTCTGCATAGTTCTTCTCATATTCTTTATGTGCGATCTCGCATACAAGATTACGAAGTGCACAGATAGTATCTACATCAAAAATAGAATCTACATCCTGAACAACTACAGCAAGACGTTCAAGTCCCATACCGGTATCGATGTTCTTCTGTTTCAGTGTTGTATAGTTTCCGTTTCCATCGTTTTCGAACTGTGTGAAAACGTTGTTCCATACTTCCATGTAACGGTCGCAGTCACAGCCTACCGTACAGCCAGGTTTGCCGCAGCCGTATTTCTCTCCTCGGTCATAATAGATCTCAGAACATGGACCGCACGGACCTGCACCATGTTCCCAGAAGTTATCTTCTTTTCCGAAACGGAAAATACGTTCAGACGGAATCCCTACCTCTTTGTTCCAGATATCGAAGGCTTCATCATCATCCAGGTAAATGGATGGGTAGAGGCGGTCTGCATCAAGCCCTACAACCTCAGTAAGAAACTCCCAGGACCAGTGGATCGCTTCTCTCTTGAAGTAATCACCAAAAGAGAAGTTTCCAAGCATCTCAAAGAATGTACCGTGACGTGCGGTTTTACCTACATTTTCGATATCACCGGTACGGATACATTTCTGGCAGGTTGTTACTCTTGTTCTTGGCGGCTTCTCAGCACCTGTAAAATATGGTTTCAGCGGAGCCATACCTGCATTGATCAGCAGAAGACTCTTGTCTCCCTGAGGAACCAGGGAAAAGCTTTTCATTACAAGATGACCCTTGCTCTCCATAAAGTCAAGGAACATCTTACGAAGTTCGTTCACTCCGTACTTTTTCATGTTGTTATCCTCCTTGTGTCAACCCCATCTGTCAGCATTTCCGGAATGTTGTAGCTTTATCCCGGAAATGTCACAGATATGGGAAATTATTTTACACAGATCTTTTTGAATTTTTTCTTGCCTCGTTTCAGGACGATCCCGTCTCCTGCAAAAGCATCCTTCTCAACCGTGTGGTAAATGTCGGTGAGTTTCTCACCATCGATGGATACACCACCCTGCTGGATCGCACGGCGGCCTTCGGAACGGCTTGGTACCAGCTCTGCTTTTACAAGAAGTGTGATCAGATCGATTTTTCCTTCCTCGTCAAAATCTTCCGCTGAAAGCTCTGTTGTAGGCATATGAGAAGTATCTGCACCTGAGAACAGTGCGCGGGCACCCTCCTGTGCTTTTTTGGCTTCTTCCTCACCATGTACAAGCTCAGTCAGCTGATATGCAAGAATCTCTTTTGCTTTGTTCAGCTCATTGCCTTCCCATTTAGCCATCTCATCAATCTCTTCAAGAGGAAGGAAGGTAAGAAGACGCATACATTTGATAACGTCTGCATCGTCTACATTTCTCCAGTACTGATAGAAATCAAACGGGGATGTCTTATTCGGATCAAGCCATACAGCTCCGGACTGGGTTTTTCCCATCTTCTTGCCCTCTGAGTTGAGAAGCAGTGTGATGGTCATGGCATAAGCATCCTTACCAAGTTTACGGCGGATCAGCTCAGTACCGCCAAGCATATTGCTCCACTGATCATCACCACCGAACTGCATATTGCAGCCGTATTTCTGATACAGCATGTAGAAATCATAGCTCTGCATGATCATGTAGTTGAATTCCAGGAAGCTTAAGCCTCGCTCCATACGCTGTTTGTAGCACTCTGCTGTCAGCATACGGTTTACGGAAAAGTGAGCGCCTACCTCACGGAGAAGCTCTACATAGTTAAGGTTCATAAGCCAGTCCGCATTGTTTACCATAAGTGCTTTTCCATCAGAAAAATCGATAAAACGGCTCATCTGCTGTTTAAAACAGTCAATATTATGCTGGATGGTTTCCTTGGTCAGCATCTGACGCATATCCGTTCTTCCGGACGGGTCACCGATCATACCAGTACCACCGCCAAGAAGGGCAATCGGGCGGTTGCCTGCCATCTGCAGTCTCTTCATCAGGCAAAGAGCCATGAAGTGTCCTACATGAAGGCTGTCTGCTGTCGGGTCAAAGCCGATATAAAATGTAGCTTTACCATTGTTTACCATCTCTTTGATCTCGTCTTCATCTGTAACCTGCGCGATCAGGCCACGTGCTTTCAGTTCTTCCCAAACTGTCATTGTTCTTTCCTCCTGTATAGTCATATAAAAAATGCCCGGTTCCTGTCCGTTTAGGACGAGAACCGGGTCCCGCGTTACCACCTAAATTTACAGAAAACTCGCATTTCCTGCCTCATAAAGTGAATCTATATCCTGTTATATCCAATATAATACGATATAAAATCACTTCAGCACAATAACGGGTGCTATTCCGTCGCAGCCTATCTGTAAAGCCAGATTCGGTACGCAGCTCCGGGATGTATTCACAGAAGTTCCACCCTGCGCCTCTCACCTGCCGGCTGCTCTCTGTAGGCTTTCCTTAAGTTACTTCTTCCCTTCCATGCCTTTTACTATACTATATGAAGTATACAAACTGCTTTTTTGTTTGTCAAGAAATTTTGGTATCGCTTTGACAACTTAAAGTGACAGAATTATCCGTTTAACCCCTCATCTACATAAAGTTCATCGCCGTCTGCAGCGGATGTGGCAAGCTGGTCACAGCGCTCATTTAACGGATTATCCGCATGTCCCTTAACCCAGTGGAAGCTTACCTGGTGCTGTTCCTTAGCCTTTAAAAGGCGTTTCCAGAGATCTACATTCTTTACATTTTCGTTTTTGCCACGTTTCCAGTTCTTTTTCAGCCAGGAATCGATCCAGTGCTGATTGAAGGCATCTACCAGATATTTGGAATCGGAATACAGCTCCACCTGGCAGGGACGGTTCAGTGCCTCCAGAGCTACGATAGCTGCCATCAGCTCCATCCGGTTGTTTGTAGTTTTCTTGTAGCCTCTGGACAATTCACGCTCATGTAACTGGCCTTTGGTATCAATATACTGAAGAACTGCTCCGTAGCCGCCTGGGCCGTCCGGATTTCCGCGTGCTGCGCCGTCGGTATAGATTTTTACCTGCATGTTTGATTCTCCTTGGATTTTGAGTTTATCAGGAGGAGCTTGCACTCCTCCTGATACAAGCAAGTCCCCACCCACTGCTTATTGCTTTTCGCAACCCCGCAGGGGACTTACTTGATTTGGTTTAATTTACAGTTATGCTGTTCCTGATTATACCTGTCCTTTTTCTCCAGTGCAAGAAATTTTTGTCCATACACCGGTACGTTCAAAGTCTGCCGCTGCATTTCCCGCATTTTTCACAAGCTTTGGATCATATCCCAGCATATCCAGAAGACGGATGGCATTTCGTGTTGTTGCCCTTCCCGGTTGGAGGAGATAATTAAACACCACTTCCTGTTCCCTGACTTCCTCTTCGAAATGATAATTTGTATAAATTTCATCCAGAATATAGGAAAGCTCAATATCATGGGTTGCCGCAAAAGAAAGCAGCCAGTTTCCCCGAAGTGCATTTAAGATCTGTGAGGAAGCCGCAATCCTCTCAATGGTGTTGGTTCCCCGGAGAACTTCATCGATCACACAGAGCAGCGGTTCTTTTTTCCGGCTTTCATCCAGGATCCGTTTCAGGGAACGAATCTCTACGATGAAATAACTTTCACCGCTGCTGATATCGTCCCTCAGAGCCATGGAAGTCATTACCTTCAGAAATGGTGCCCGACATGAGGTTGCTGTGCAGGTGTGGATAGTCTGCGCAAGAATGCTGTTGATCGCCACATTTTTCAGAAATGTGGATTTGCCGGAAGCGTTGGAACCGGTAACCAGGGTGCCTCCCGTTGCAATGATACTGTTTGCCACCGGATTTCTGATCAGCGGATGGTAGAGATCTTCTGTTTTAAGCTGCACCGCCGTATCCGATTCTTCTGTCCACGGGACAAATTCCGGTATACACCAGAGTGTCAGTGTCCGGCGAAAAGAAGCTACGGAAATCAAAGCATCCAGTTCTCCGATATTATCAATCAGCAGCATGATCGTATCGGCCTTATCTTTTATTTCCTTTAATACGGAATTGTATGCCAGAATATCCACATGAAATACCATCCGCACATAACTCATCAGTAATTGGAAAGGGTCCCCGGAATCTGCATTTTTTCCGGTAATCAGAATGGCTTTTTTTCGGAAACGTCGGAATTCCTTTTTTCCTTCCGCAATCACTTCCATCTGTTTTCTGGCTTCCGGATATTTCACGATCTGCATCTGGTCTGCCGCTTCCAGCATTTTCAGAAGATGGTTAAAGCAGTCCATATAGGTTTCAATAACTTTCTGCCCTGCACTGGCATAATAAATTGAGATATTGGCGATCATCAGACACATAAACACCAGAAAGCCCATCATCGGATACAATGGAAGCAGCACAAAAATACTCAAAAGAAGTGCTGCCAGCATCAGAATATGGATTTTCATATTGATCACCGGTGCATCATTGAGGGCAAGAACTGTATCCGCCAGAGAACCAAGCCTTGTCTTCCCGATGGAAGCCAGGATCAGCTGAAGATCTGTCCGTTCTTTTTCGTGGGTATCAAAAAAATGTATCAGTTTCTCACGTTCTTCCAGTTTTTCTTTGTTGAAAACAGGTCTTCGGAGCATATTATAGAGCACGTCTTCTCCAGGTGAGGAAACCGTCTGATTGATCTGTATAAAAATCCGATCCATATCCAGGTCGTTCCAGGTAATATCATCAATATAAAATTTCCCGTTTTCTTTTCTGCGAAAATAGTGGGAGATACGCTCCAGATCATCCGGAGAGTATTCTCTTTCCGGGATTTTTCCAAAAATTCTCTTTATTCTGTTCTTTTGTGCTTTTTTCCACTTATGGTTGTTCCATGCCATCAGGATAATAAACAGTACAACGATTCCTGCTGCCCACAGGATCACCTGTAAATATGGATGCATATTTTTCCCTCCCTGTGTCTATGATAAAAAAAGCCCCTGTCAGCAGCTGTACTGCTGCTGACAGGGATAATGTATCATTATACCCAGTCTACAAAAAATGTATGATCTTTATAAACTTCGTATTTAACCTTGCTGAAAGTTAACGGTTGTTTTTTGAAAGAACTGTTCATCATAAAATACATATAATTAAAATCTTTCTGTTTAAATCCGGTCAGAGTTCTTGATTTCCCGTTCTTGACATAATTATTGAAAATCGTCATTGCTTTTTTTGCTGCCTGATATGCAAGAGTGCGGTTCTCAAAATTGCCGTTAAGACGTTTCAGAAGAGCTCCGTCACGAACTACAGAATATTGCGGATAAGTACCATTTACCATGCTTTCGTAAATTACACCGCGAACTGTGGAAGGAAACTCTTTATCTTTTTTAATTGTACGGTTAAGAACACAAAGTGCTACTGCTTCCATTCCAATCTTTCCCTGGTCTCCTGCTTCGGATTCACATAATGCAGCCAGAAGTGCTTCGTCTGTTGTCTTACCGTTAGCAATTCCCGGATGAGTCTTGTATTCTTTCACCATTGTGTAATATCTGGAATTCTGAGTGTCATAAACTTTTACGTTTCCATTACTCAGATTCTGATTTGAATGGCTTGTCTTAACAGTAGCTACACCTGTCGAAGAAATTATATAAGTAACTCCACTGACGGTTACTGTTGTACTGACAGCCATAGAACCATCTGTTTTAAAATAATATTTCTTTCCATCAATAGTTTTAAGTCCGGTAGCCATAGAACCGTTACTGGTAGAAAAATAGTATTTCTTTCCGCTGATGCGCCTCCATCCGGTAGTCATATATCCGGTTTCAGGATCAAAATAATAGCTGATATTTTTGGATGTATTTTTCAGCCAGCCGGTAGCCATTACACCGGAAGTGCTGTGAAAATACCGTTTCTGGCCTTTGCTGTTTTTTAACCAGCCAGTAGCCATGATACCTTCGCCACTTGTAAAATAGTATTTCTTACCTTTACTGTTTTTCATCCAGCCTCTGGTCAGTTTACCTGTTTTTGGATTAAAATATCGTTTCCGCTTCCTGGAATCTGTCAGCCAGCCAGTTACCATAGCTCCCTTCTGACTGGTAAAATAATAAGTCTTTTGGCCATTTACGTTTAGCCAGCCCTTAACCTGAACACCTGTAGTTTTATTAAAATAGTATTTATATTTTCCAAGTGTCAGCCAGCCTTTTTGTTTGCTGCCGTCGCTTTTTATGTAGTATGTTTTTCCTCCAACTGTCTTAAAACCGGCAGTTGCTGCCTGTACTTCAGTTGCAGAATGTGAAAAAAAAGCGCAGCCGGCCAGAAGTAAACATACCAGCATCAGTCCCTTCATCCACTGTCTTGCTCTGAGATTTTTCATAATTTTCCCCATTTCTTTATGCCCGATAACAAAATATCAGTTCTGTTTCAAAAATTACAAAAGTGTTACATTGTGTTTATTATATCGTAACGAATAAATACTGTCAACTTTTTTGTAACCAGGGACATCTCCTACCCATATGATGAAGTGTAAACAAAATTCTGGAGGACTTATCGATGAGTGACTTAGCGGCTACAAATTGCGGTTGTAAAATGACTGCGGGTGTGATGAATCCAGTAAAATCAAGGGTTTCTAATGGCAAATGTAGGAGTAACATATGAATGACTTAACACAGCCTAAATGTTACTCCTACTAACACCTCTTACTTATTGATCAAATATTCCTGTAGCGCATCCCTGGTTTCTTTCATCTTATCGATGCCGTTTCCGGTAATTTCATGATTGATGATGACCAGCAAACACTGGAGAATCTTCCGGTTGGTTTCCTCAGAATTTTTTAAACGCCGATTGTCATTATCAAGAAGCTCTGAATGTTTCTTGACAGTAAGCCTAAGATCTTCGTTCGGCTTTCGGAGTTCTTTAATAATCTTCCAGATACCCCAAATACCGCCTACAATCGTGCAAAACCAAATAATCTGATCACTCGTGATTGTGAACCCCATCTACATTATCCTCCTCGGAATTATTCTTTCCTTCAATAAACTGTGTAAATGCCTGATGCAGTCCAGTGGAAGCCAGTCCCATAACAGCTCCGTAGACGATTGATTCAATAGAGAATCCGCTTACGAACCCATTCAGAATGGCACCGATCACCGCCAGAATACACGGAATATCAGTGTTTGGAATCTTGTTTAAAAAAGTCGCGTGTTTGATGATATATCCTACCACCAGACAAGCGACCATGACTACCAGTACGAAATGTTCAGTTAATGTTGTAAAATCCATTGTTGAAATCCTCCTTAAATGTCTTCTGCTCCCTTGAATTCGGGGAGAGTCTTGAGATATTCATACGCTGCTTCTACCGTCATATCCCATTTATCAGTAGTTTCATATGTAACGACTTTCTGGTACGGTTCACTGATGTCACCACTCTTTTCTCTGTCCCTGATTAAGTCAGACACAAGAGATGCCACTGATATGGAACTATGGCTATTCACAACGTTGAATACGTATAAAATTCGATGGTATTCCGTAATAACGCCATCGTCCTGTGTTATTTTCTTTTTTAACGCCATAAACGTCCTCCTATGAGAATGTGATTTTTATACTTGCGGTAATGGAACACACGTCATTAACCGTAGCATTGACTGTGTTTCCAAATGTAGCTACGATATTGACTCCGCATCCGCTTCCGACTATAGCAGCTCTAAACGAAGACGGATTTACAGAATTACTTGCCGAACTACTATAAAGATACTTTCCATTTTGACGGATAGTTAACCCATTGACACTTGCGACACTGACAGACCCTCCTGCTATAATTGGTCTGGATAACGGTACATACATCGCCACCTCTTTACCTCCGGTAGTAACATATCCCACCGCATAGATTGTCAGAGTGATTGAATCTCCTTTTGTGAAATATGGCTTGAAAATATTCGAGCTCCCGAACCCAAGTTTAAGGTCATTTGCGGATGTAAGACTTTTTCCTGTGATATTTCCGTCCCAATCAACCGTAAGAGCGTTCGAACGTTCCGTGTCAGATGATCCGTTACCTATGATAAAAGGATAGTCACTTGAGATGTTGTATTTACCAATCAACAGCTGGTTATCGGAAATGTTTTTTAAATAATGTCCAATAGCTGTAGAATTTTTTCCTGAGACATCAGACGAATATCCAATAGCTACCGAACAATTTCCAGATACAGTATTACTACCGCCAATACGAACCGAATATCGGCCTTTTTCTTTTTTCGCTTCATCATTTGTATTGTAGTCTCCAAAAATTATATACGGATAACTACCTCCAGCATGTAATTCAAATTTTCCTGTATTGCCATTGCCAATCGTGTCCGCTAATGTTGTTGGATACATTTGTATACATCCGGTATTGAGTTTTAAAAAACCACTTCCCATACCATTTCCCATTGAGATCGTTTGTCCAAGTCGCACATAACTTCCTGAAATAACATCGGATTCAGAATCGCTATAATAAAGATCTACGCTGTTATTTTCGTTATTGGGTTTTAAATATAATTTTCCAAACTTCAAACTATTTTGAATCTCGCCATCTGAAATGTGGAATGTTTTACCGGTAATCCATGCTGTAGCATCAGAATCTGGCGTCACTTCCGTATTACTGGTGCCTTTAAACTGAATTGAATCATTAGTAATCTTCAATTTCAGATCATTCGATGACTCTCCAAGAATAATATCACCTTTATCAAAAGTAATATAATCCTGATGACTTGCTACCTCGGCGTTATCAGTGCTTATCAACTTATCCCAATTCAACTGCCAGCCCTCTACCGTCTGTTTAAATTCGGTAGAAGTTTTTGTGAGAACTTCCAAGTTGTCTGATATAGCAGTTACTTCATCCTGAGAAGCTTTAAGCTTGATTTCTTTTGTGTTATTTGAGATGGCCGTTTCAGCATTGGATAATCTTGTTTTAAGGTCTTCCGGAGCCGGTGTCCAGTCGGTGGCGACAGTGCCTTTTTCGAGCTTGGCATTTCGGATATATAGGTCGGACTGAATGTTTCCATGTACACCAAAGAAAATATAAGAAAGTTCATAAGTGTTTGGTATTGTGAAGGTAACAGAAGCCCTTTTAAATTCGTTAGTTGGAACAAATTCACTGTTGTCCGATTGATCGCCGACCCACCAAGCATTTGGATCGTCTTTAGGTAACCATATTTTTAAGAAAGGATTATGTTCGTCAGACGTTCCTTTCACATCGATACTAAATGTGATTGTATCGCCTTTTTTCAATCCTAAAGTAGTAAAATCCTTGAACACGAATAAAATACCATTGTTTAAATTACCGGCGTTCGGAGTCACTATATGATAACCAATATCCTCATATTTCTCTGTGTCGATTGAATTACAGCCATTAACGCTATCACACGTTAACTGTTCGCCGACGAGTGAAGAGTGTTTGAATAAGTTCCTACCGCCTACCATCAGACTGTCAAGTGTGCTACTTATACTATAAGACGTAGAAGTTGTATTATCAGTATACGTAATAACGGTCCTTGTCCATAAATAAGGTGTTGCTATATCAGTCTTTGGCGGAGAACTCAACCAAGTACCGGTTGGGGCTTTCGTCTGAGACGCGCTAAGCTGATATGTGATCGCCGTAGATTTAATACCTTTACCAGAAGCTCCGGTGTCCCCCTTGGCTCCAGCGATACAAACTCCATTTTGACTTGGGGTATAGGTCTTGTTGCCAGCACCATCCACTTTCACGGTACGGCTCCACATATACTTACCATTTACCCAAGTAGGAGCTGTGGTCGACCAGGAACCGCCTGATAAAGCTGTTTGGGATGCAGACAGGTAATATTCCTGATAAGTGTCGGCAATAGCATCATTCGCTGTCTTCTGAGCATTATTTGCTTTATTCCAAGCCTCTTTAGCTGCTTCATAGCTGCTGGACTTGGATATCTCGGAATATTTTAACGCTCCATTGCTCAGAACCGTCTGATCGACAAAATATAATGTACTGGTAGATCCAGAAGTATAAGACGGTTCAGTTTTACTCCAGTTACTACCAATAACAGCCCCATCCGCTGGTTTGGATGGAGCCGCTAATGTAGAGGACTGAAGCAGATAATATCGCACCACTTTGTCGACAGATATAATTTTATAGAGAGTTATCTCAGCTTTGGCTTTTACTGCCATCGCCTGGCACCTCCTTATCCCTCAAGCTGACAAGTATATGCCTGAGTATTATCTACATCGTTTGCTGATACAGTAAGCGTTTTAGCAGTGGCAACTGCTGTGTCGCTACCAACCTTATACCATTTGATAGTACCAAGTCCGGAAACAGTGCCGTTATCAGCGACAGTCTGTTCAACTGCTCCTTTATATACATGTGCGGTCAGAACTGTTGATCCGGAATTGTTCTTAAATACTGTTCCATTGGAAGATGTGATTGACACTGTGATAGCATCAGCTCCGGCGGCTCCAGTATTACCCTGCTTCGCAACACTGTACTGGGTTGCTGTTCCACCATTCGTATATGTAAAGACGGTTTTTGTCCACAGATACTGTCCAGGACTTACGGAAGGTGGAGTATTCTGCCATCCAGATGTCGGCGCTGAGGTATTTGAGCTAGAGGACGCATATGTAATGTCGGCTTTGGAGATTCCATTACCAGTAGCACCTGTATTACCTTTGTCGCCCTGGACACCTTTGATATTACCCGCATAAACCCACTTAGCATTTGTGGCATTACCTGCAACTGTACACTTGTATGTATTTCCGGTGGAGGTGTTAAGGTACATATCATTAACTCTGGCATTTGCAACACCTGAATCAGCAAATGCTGTAGCTGTAGTAGAAGTGCCTGTGATGCCTGTGCCAGCATACCACTGAGATCCGGTTGTACCAGTTGCACCAGTAGATCCCTGCTTAGCAACACTATAACTTACAGAAGTTGAGTTATCGGTATATGTGGTAGTGACTCTTGTCCACAGATACTGTCCTTGAGCTACAGAGGGAATTGATGTGGACCAACCTGATGTCGGTGGTGTTGTGTTACCAGTGGATGCAACATACTCAGTAACAGGCGTTCCTTTAATCCCCTTACCTGTTGCACCAGTGTTACCAGTTCGAGCAACTGCAAATGAGAATTTCTTATTAATCGTGATACCATCAACAGATACTGGAATAGTAGCTTCACAAGCAGCATTTACAGTCGCAGTGGTGGTGAATTTGATTGTTACTTTTGATGTACCGCTATTGGATACCGCTGCGCTGATGCCAGTCGGGCATACGATTGATTTGGCGTCTACGGTCACTACAGAGCACTGATTGTTACCACAGAAAGCGACTGCCTCGGTGGTGCATGACTGATTGGCGCCTACACCTCCCGTGCCACCAACGAAAGTGTACGCTTCACTTGTGAGCATAACTGAATACGCATCTGTAATATCGACAAGGGTAATCTGATTACCAGCTTTAATTGCCATGTTGTTTTCCTCCTTGAATTTGAAATTCTTTTTGTTTTCATCGGTTAATCCATCAGGAAACGTGAGCTGAATTAAATAATCGTCATCAAAGGTTATCGTTTTTAAACCATTTTGAGAAGCATTACTCAACTCAACCTCTTTCAGATATGTTCCGTCAGAATTGAAATATCGTATTTTATGAGCCGGAAGTTGGTTTTCAGTGGATAAACCATATACATATTGGGTATTTTTCTTAACCGGAATATAGTTCGTGAATATGGAGTTAGGATGAAGGGTTCCTTCGGAGAATGTATCTTCCGGAGCCGGAGTCCAGTCAGTAGCGACGGTGCCGAGTTCGAGTTTCAGATCTTTTATTAACCATGCAGTTTAGCTACCCGCATTTTCCGGTTGACACTGTACGCCAATACCGAACTGCCCAGTTTCATTAAGTACGAAAGTTTTTGATATCGTCAACCAGGTATCTTGCTGCGGTTTATAGATTGTTGCTGCAATGTCATGATATCCCCCAACGATAAAGTTATTGGATAACATAAACGAACTATTGGTATTAGTGGAGGTGGTCTCGGCAGATATCAATTTCGCTTGCATGGACGCGGTTACTTTTTTACCAATATAGTCAATCAAATCAGTATAATAGCAGCAATGCCAGCCATGCACAGCGGTAATTTTATATGCGTGTGTTTCTTCGGAGTATTGATAAAGCTTTCCTAACCAGCCATATTCTTTCCATTGGCGGATGTCGCCATTAGACGAGCCGACTATTAAATTCCTACCGCCTGACATTAAATACCCATTGTTCCAAACTCCATCAAAAATGTTGACTAACATAGCTTAACCACCACGCATTTTTTTTTTTTTGACAACAAAGTGAACCTCCTTTTGAAATTTACGCATAAAAAATAGACCCAACCCTTGTAATAAGAATTGAGTCCATTAAATATATATATATATTCAGTGTTGTTTTAATTAGATACCGTCTTCATCCTCGGCATCGGTGTCTCTTGGATTTGGGAACCAAACTACCTGATTAACTTCGATATCACCAGATACTCCGAATACTGACCCGTTATTCGGTATGGTTATTGTCCTGAGCTTATCATCAATGGCGAATACCATGAGTTGCTGTGTTTTATCCATATCTCCCTACTATGCAATCAATTCACATCTGAAATCAGTTTTCACATCGACATCATCTGGCGACAGCACAAACTGAAAGCCTTCATTCCTGAGTCTCGAATCAGTCGATGATATCACTCCGTATGCTTCATCGTCAAGTCGCTGCCAATACCACTGAAGATATGCTGAAAAGCCAAACACCTCTCTCATACGTTCTGGATCTTCTACTCTATCTTTTCCGTGGTAGATGATGACCGATAATATAGTCGACACGCTGTTGTTTTTAAATGCCGTTCCCTTAGACGACTCAATGCTTAGGAATGTAGTGATTTCATCTCGTACATCATCGATATCATCTTTCGTAGCAACTGACTTAGAGGCTACTTTAAAACTACTCGCTTCAATATTCAGTTCGCCAGTAACCGTATCAAAATCAAAAAAAGAGTTCTTACCGATAAGTTTGAAGCTTCCATCTGCATATGCTTGCAGAGGAGATTCGTTCTTTCCGGTAAGAACTCCATCGCCCATTCCGATACCTGTTGTTGATATGTAAATACCACTCGTAGGGTCTTTTATAGATTCTTTTCCGCTATAAATAGCATTACCATTCATATCAAAGCCGGCAATTTTTGCTTTGAATGCTGAAAGATCTATGACATCTATGGATGCCGCCTGAATCTTTTGACTGTTAACATCGGCTTCTGATACACCATTTGCGAGATTAATAGCTTTTACAATAGAGTCTTCTCCATCAGGACCCGTGATGATAAGCCGATCTGTTTTAATCGTACCGGCAGTAATAGTGTCTGCATTGATGGACTTGATTTTTGCTGCTTCGATGCTGGCATCAGCAATTTTCACATTGGTAATTGCACCATCATGGATAGTCGCTGATCCTATGGAACCATCTTTAATAATTCCATTTTGAATCCATGCATTATTTACATTAGCGAGATCAATGTCTGCTTTCTTTGCGACCAGCTCATCTGTTTGGGTCTGCTTGACTTCAAGAGAATTGATTCGACCTTTCTCTGCATTGAAATCGATAACGTCAACCTTACCAGCGACCAACCGTGAGATTTCAGCAGTGTCTGACTTCAGGTTTTTAATATCCACCTCATTGGCTTCCAACCTGCCAGTGACTTCTGCATTCTTAGCCTTTAAATCTCTAATATCTGCTGTAGCGGCACTGAGATTCTTTATCGTAGCATAATTCGCCTCAACAACTTCAGCATCAATTTTTGTGGATTTAAGGTTATCTATCTCAGCTGAATTGGCTTGCAAAGTTCCTTTTATCTCAACATTATCTGCTTTCAGATCTTTGATATCTGCTGAATCTGCGGTAAGCTGCTTTTTGATTGTTACATTATCGGCTACCAGATCATCGATTCGGCCTTTTTGTGCCTCCAAATCTTTAACAGTAGCCTTATCAGCCACCACACTTTCAAATTCAGTGACTTTGGTGTTCAAATCATCAACATCACCGCTTCGAGCCGCTGGACTGGATACATTACCGGTAACGACTGCGGTGTGTTTACCAACAGATACCCGGACTCTTTCACCAACATTAACTGCAACTATTGATGTATATGGAGTAAGTAATTCAGACCCGTCTAATCGGACGTACCTTACTCCGCCGTTCTCAACAATAGTGCCGTAGAGGGTTGTCTCTTCGGAATGATCTTTATTATCATTCGTAGCTTTTACAAACTGCAAAATCAAATCTTTTGATAACGCCATCAGACATCACCTCCATAGATTCGTAGTAAAAACTGCTGTTTCTGTTACTTTGCAGCCTGGCGTACACTCTATGGACTGCTTTGTTACTTTTGCTTTAACATCAATCAATCCGGCCCTTTCATAATTCAGTCGGACACAATCGTACAAACGTACCGGACAATATCCATGCGAATACGATAAGGTATACTCAACTGATGAAAGCTGAGACAATAAAGTGGTTGCATAATCTTTGATCTGACGATCGGTAGGCTCTCCAGCAAGCTGTAAATCAGTAACACGGTGAATTATTTCGCGACCCCTGTTAACAGTTGATGTAGGACTATTCGGATCATCATTAACAACCCTTGCATAGTAATTATCATTACTTCCTGAATAAAGGACTTCCACCACATTCGGTATTCCATAAATATCGTGCTCTAAGCTGATATCAGGATATAAAATCGAACTATTGTCATCCGTATATGTCCATACAGGCTGCAAAGAAGCCGCGTCCTGATCCGGAAGGAAAATAACACGGCCCATTTCATCAAGTCCTAAATTGTATTTAGCATTCGCAACGAGATCTTTGGTGAATGTTAACCATGAATCGCTCGTATTCGCCACAAAATCATTGTAGAGTTTATCGGTGGCAGTTGTTTCAACCACCGGAGCACGCATGTTATCACGAAGGATTTTGTATGCATTGCTCATAACATTTCCACCTTTTAAAATTGAGTATCCAATAGGCGGAGGATTTTCTTTTAACTCTAATAATGGAGTATAAGCATCAATGGACACCTTCTGATATCTCCCATCGAAATTGGATTTCGGTGTTTGTACCAAGAAAGTGCCCATTGGAAACTTCTCTTTTATTCCATTTTGAATTGTTATGAGATACACTCGTATGTAGCATTCACCGAGCAAACTACTCATGTCAAATGTCGCCGATCCAAGCGTATCCGCGTCTGAATCCCACTCAACGTTGCTTTGTATTACATCGGTAAGTTGGGTTTTATCACACCAAGACCCAGGATCTACCATGTAATACTCGAAAGTTTGTTCCATGGACTGAGTCCAATCTGGCATGTTAAATACCTCCCTCTACTCTCGTGATATCCAGCGATACCGGAATTGATACTTCGCAATGCGTCTGACTGATCGATACCGAAATAGATGCCCAATAACCGCTTCCAGACGGCTCTCGCACATAAACATCTCCTGTATAGATTGCAAGTCTTCGTAAAGCGTATAAAGTTTCTGTATCGTATCTCGGAATTTCAACTTTCCAGGATGAGGTTTCTCCAAGCTGTGTACCATAGTAGGATACCGGACGCTTTCGCCCGATGTATTCCACCACTGATACATCAACTCCATTTTTATCAGACACATCAAGGTTATACGGTAACCGAACTAATGATCCGGACCATGATGGCTCTTCTGGAATATCAGCTTCATCCACATCCGAAGTTATCAAATCAGACCATGTCTCATCCCATTGGATAATAGCTGCCACTTCTTTGATCGGGTATCCCGGAGGATCGTAATAACTTACCGCACCAGTATCATCCGTTATCGCGACAATTCTGTATCTGGCGTAATCTAATGATGGATGCGGATCAGTAACATAAATGTTTTCTGTATTCTCAAGACCGCTGGCTATTTCAATGAGTTCGCCAGTATAATCTCTTCGGTATACAGCCAAAGTAACATTCTGGATTGGATTTCCGTCTTCATCTATACAGTATGGTCTGATATAACATGAGTACGTATCTTCATCATATCCAATATCGGCATTAATACCGTAGTTCCGATCGGTCCAAGCTACATCGAATTCCAGCTCATCACTAGCAGTAAGTCCAGAATCTAATGAAACTGTGCATGAAACTCTGTATGTGATATTATTTTCCAGATCAATATTTCCAGCTGATAATTCAACCATTAAGTCCTGATCTGTATCAAAGAACTTCGAATATACTTCCTCACCTCGGCTTATGATCGTGTTATTTCCGGTACGATCACTGGTGCTGTATGTCTGAGTCGAAACAATTGAAAGATGATATCCAAGCACATTTTGAGTTACCGGACTGGCTTCCCCTTTTATATATAAGGGAAACGACTCAAGAGTCTCTATATCAACCCCTTGTGAATCCACCATGTTAAGCTGCAATGTTGGTACTGCATACACGTTGATTGTTCGCTGAACCGACCAGTCACCGTACTTCCCAGTGACTCCAGCCGTTCGAACACGCCATAATATTTTTGTACCTTCTGAATAAGCAGACATGCTCAAGGTTTTATAACTGGTATCGTCGATATGATCTCCAGTTTTTGTATTTTTGATGGTTTCCGTCTTTTTCACACCATCAATCACTGTTTCAAGCTGAGCATAGGTCTGACTCGAATTGTCTTCTGAATTATGAACCCAGTATAATCTGACACTCTCTCCCACTGTTGCCGTTGTGGTAGATGACCATGTGGTTGGAGCTGCCGGTAATTTACCGAGTTTCAGAGATTTAACAGCAGTCCATCCAGATACCTGATCATTACTGTTGTAAGCTCGAACTCTGAAGAAATACTGATATCCTGTTTCGATACCGGTGATTTCGGTGTGTGTAACCCCCTCAACAGTTCTGGTATGAACCTGATCTGGATTGCTCGCAAAGTAGGTTCTGTTTGTAGTATACTGCACCTCATACTTTGTACAATTATGCACGCTATACCAGCTTAAAGTTACTCCCGTATCTGATAAAGCTTTCAGAGTTCTGATTGCTTTTGGGGTAGCCGGACTCGAAGAAGCACTGGATGAATAATCAGACCAGTCACTGTGTAGTTTACCTCTCCAAGCACGGCATTTCACTTTGTAATCTGCGCCAACAGCCAATGTGCATGACCATGACGCAGAGTTACTGATAATTTTGGCTTTTCCGGATTTATACCTGGACTTATCGTTTTTTACAACATAAAATTCGATATATGTTCCATGAACATCCAGGTTATCCAGTCTAGCTGTAAGTTTCTGTTTGCTTACAGTAACCGTAGGCGCAGAAGGTTTCGTTGGCGGATTCGCAGAAAAACTGTAATTTTTAAGTTTTGACCATTGTGCTGTCCACCATAGACAATCGTTCCCGTTAACTTTTCGAGTATTGGCAATAGGCCGAACTTTGACACTGACCGCAGCCGCATTTGAAGGAGCGGTGTATGTAGCTTTCGGATGAGTTGTTGTGGATTCATCGCCGATGAAAGTCGTACCGTTTGAAGTACGGTAATACCAAATTACTTTATACTCTTTTGTACTATTTTCCTGCCCCCACTGCCATTCAATGTAAACAGTCCTATCCGTCCCCTGCTGGAGACCAATTTTATTAACGCTGACACTGGAATTAAAATTCGTGGTCGCATTCGCATAGTTATCGGTAAAGTCATCTGACAAAATCATCGCCTCCTTCCTACGGTTGCTGCTCTAACAAGTGTTTCTACAGCTTCAGAAATTTCACTGTCATTGTCATATGTGATTCCGTTGATGCTGTTATAAGTGTTACCAACACTTTTAAGACTTTTTTCAAGTTTACCAATCGCCCGTACTACTTCCTCAGAATTTCCATTTTGACGGTTTCGGTTTGATAAATTACCAATAGCTCTTAAAGTTGCTAAAGGAGTGAATGATGGATCTGAAAACAGATCATTCATTTGTCCGGCTCCCGCCTTTACATTCGTGAGGTCCAGCACCGGTCTGATAGTCGGTGAAGTGTCCATATTGGAATCAACCAAGTCATTCATACCGGATAATGCTTTACGGATTGATGCAAACGCGGTTTCACCCATGTTCTGTCCAGCATCATAGGTCTTTGATTCCATAGCATTCATACCAATGATCAAACCTTCACCAAGCCATTTACCAGCCTGAATCGTAAGTTTTGACGGTGAATGGGATTTCTGACCTGCTTTCTCACCTCTTACAGCAGCCTGTCCAAGTGCATAACCCGCGTTATACACAGAATTCTGCATAGCATTCATACCGATCACAAGACCTGACCCAAGGTTAATACCGTTCATATAGAAATTTGTATATGCCTGACTAACCCCATAAGCAGACGCTGTTCCGAGATACGTGGCAGCATTTACAGCCTGTGTAGTCTGTGCCTGAATACCAAGAGCAAATGCTGAGATAAGCGCAACGCCAATTCTCTGGAATTCTTTTTCTTTTGAAGACATTGCTGTCTCCATGGAGTCAACGACTTTCGCTGCTGACGATGTAACCGCTGATGTTTTGGACTTCATTCCCTTGGCCAATGACGACGTAAGTGTGCTTCCGACGTTTCGTACATCGGAGGAGGAATCCTTGAATGCATTCATGAATCCCTTGACGTTTGTTTCCGCAAGTGTATCAATAGCCTGTACAAACGTTCCAACGCCATTTGCTCTTACAGAATCCGTGGCATTAACTGCTTCAACAAGACTCTTAACTGCTTCTGAAGCACCGGATACCTTTTCCGGATTCACGTCTGTTAAAGTTTTTGAGTAGTCATTCAATCCTGTTCCAAAGGATTTCAGCTGTCCGGCAAGTTTTGAAAGATCTTTGTTACCGGTTATCATTCCGAATAAACCGCCACTCTTCGGAAGCGCATCGTTAAGTGCAACTAAGGCTTTGGCCGCTTTTGCAGACGCAAGAATATCCTCAGCATTAATTCCTTTTACGGTATTTGCATAAGCAACTATGGCTTTACCAAAGGCCTGTAACTGTGAACCAAATTTTGAGAACGAGGCGTCTCCCGAAAGAAATGCAGTTACCGCACTGATTATCTCAGTTCCCGTCAGTTTCAGAATCGCTCCACATAATGAACTAATCCCTTTACCAACAGATTCATCGATATTTTTTGCTCCTTCTATAAACGGCTTGGCATTTTTCATAAAGTCGCCGAGGTTCTTACCAAGATCTGGAAGAGTTTTGCTGATATGAGCGGCTAAAGCAGTTAAACCAATAAGAGCCAATATCAGTGCCGAAAGGACCGCCACACCGATTAAAGCTGGTACAGCAACCGTACCAACAACAGCCAAAACGACACAGCATCCAGATAATGCTAACAAGAAAATAGATAAAGCCTTTACCATACCAAGAGCCTGATCAGGATCTAGGTCTTTTAACTGGTATAAAATAAATGCCAAAGCAGCTACGACCGCCGTAACCACAGCTAAAGAGACCAAACCAGGTAATGCCGCAGCACCAACAATACTCAGTAGTCCAAGTGTTACAGACATAGCAAGCAATAATATCGACAGTGACGCCGCTACAGCAAGTGAATTCTTTACCGGTAAATCACGAAGCAGATATAAAACGCCGGCAAGCACTACCACAACTGCTGTAATAGCAATAAGACTGACGATAGAACCTGACGCCTTACTTCCAGCTAACTCCATGAGTGCAAACATTCCCATAAGCGCTCCTAAACATGCTGTTGCGACGGCAAGCTTAGTCGAATCAATCAGGGATAATGCGGCAACAGCAGCTGCCATAACTCCAATAGCAACTGCCATAGCAATAACATTACCTTTTACATCATTCGCACCTCGTGTAGCCCAGATCATCGCTGTCATGATCGCACCAAGTAAAGTAACAGCGAGAACACCTTTTATAAGTTGTTCTGTATCGACAAGGCCGAGCAGCACTGATATTCCTGCAAGAATTCCGATTGCGACCGATACAGCAAGTAATGTTCCTGCAAGTTTTACAGTTTCGCCACCTTTGGATGTAATTTTGATAAGAGCTGATAAAAATGCCAAAAATACCGCGGCAAATATTCCACCTTCTATCATTTCACCAGGATCAAGCTGCCCAGCAAGTTTCACAACTCCAACCAAGATCAACATTGATAGCGATACCGATAACAGCATTTTACCCAATCCATCGATTGAATTCCCACCTAAAAACTTACCTATAAGTTCCAGACCGACAATAAATGCCAAAAAAGCTCCTGCAAACTTGACACTATTTATCATATCGTCTGGACTCAACTGACCTGCAAGTTTTACAACCCCAATCATAAGCCCCATGGATACGACTATAGATTTGATCGTTTTACCAAGTGAATCAATATTATCGCCAGCGAGATACGATATAGCAGCCAGAACGATAACGAATTCGGTAAATACACCAGCGAATTCAAGCCCCTTAACTACTTCATCAGGTGATAACATGCTTAATAATTTGATAACACCTACTATTAACAGCATTGTTTTACCAATCTTGCTGATAGTTTTACCCATTTTATCTATGTTCTTAGCCGCTTCGCCTTCCACAAGAGCACCGTACAAACCAATGATTGCCATAATTCCTGTGAGCAAAAGTCCAGCATTAAACATTCCCTGATGTATTTCATCTTTGTCCAATTTACCAAGAATCTTAACTGACTCAGCCATGAGTAATATAGCAATACCTAAACCTGCTAATCCAGATTTCAAACCATCAATTTTAACTCCGCCTTTTCCGATAGACGCAGAAGCAGATGACAGCTTATCCATAACATAAGTCATCACGGCCAATACGCCAACTAAGATAAGCATGGCTTCTTCGGCATTGTGGAGTGCATCAATATTGATTGTTGATAAAATGAACAATGATCCAGCAAGAATAGCAATTGCAATTGCCAAATCCTTAACACCCTCAGCACGGGTTTTGAACGCTTTAGCTTTGAGAACTTTTGAAAAACTCTTCACGACTTTGGCAACATTATTCAAAATTTTCGGAACTTTCTTTGTTGATTCCTCAAGAACTTCTCCGGCTCCAGAAAGAACCTTTCCAACTCCTTCAGCTGGACTAAGAGCTTTATCCACGATATCGGATAACCGTTTAAGCCCCAAAACAACGCCTACACCAATACCACTGGCTATGACACTGCTCCAGTTAACCCCTTGCAACTTATCAAGCATGTCAGATCCAAGATTCTTAAAAAAATCAACAATCTTATCTTTTCCAGATGTAAGACCGTTCCAAAGACCGGAAAGAGTGTACTCACCAACTTTCTCCATCTCTTTCGAAGGAGAGTGAATACCAAGAACTTTCTTAATTGCTTTGAGAAGTCGGATACCAATATTGGATAGTATTTTCGGAATCTCTGTTTTACCTGAAGACAATCCGTTTTTGAATTCGGAAATAACATTTTTACCGACGTTTTTCATTCCTTTCGGAAGTTTGTTTTCAAGATATGCTACAAACTTTTCAAAACGCTTCAATACATCTTCAAACGATAATCCTTTCAAGGATTCCTTAAAACTATCCAGTTCCGCAGTGAATGCCTGAAATTCTGGAATCGTATCAAGATATTCCTTGAGTTTCTGAAACTGTTCGATGATGAATTTAATTCCTTCTCCGACCTTCGTAAACCCTTGCGTAAATGGATCTGTTTTCTTCAGCCATTTATCAAATTTCACCAGTAAGTCGCCAAGATCTGCTGTGAGATCCAAGGTATTCATACCGAATACACTAAGAACCGCATTGATGGCTTTGATTGAGAATTTCAGAGATCCCCCAAGGCACTGACGAATGATATCCAATAAAGCAAAAAGACCAGCCAACGTCCTCGTAAGCTCGTCCCCGTTGTCTTCTGTGAATTTCAAGAATTTCGAAGTAATACGATGTATGTTTGCGATGATGTTATATAGTGTCATTGCAGAAATCGGATCAAACACTTCCTGCCAAGCATTATGTATCTCAGTAAAAAGATTGATTAATGCGTTGCCCATATTGGCCACTGACCCATGAAGTAACTCTTTTCCACTCAGCTGATCGATATTATTAATAAGATCAGTGATTGGTATTCCCGTTTTCTCAGACTGTTTTTGTAACTCTTTAAGGGCTTTCACATCCTCTTTGGTAAGACCATTCTTTTTCAGCTCAGCGTCTGACATTTTGAGAATTGACTCAATCGTCTTCTCCTGCTCTTTGTTAAGATCTTCCTGAGAAGTAGTAAGTTCTTCAGTATACCGGAAAGAGCACCCCAACCGCTCATTGACCAAGTTTTGTACTCTTGCCCAGTCATAACCTTCGGATGCAAGCTTATCGAATCGTGGCTGTCCATTACCATAGTTACCTCGGATAACAGAGTCGACAATATCTTTGTAATCACTTGTGGCATCCGTTACTTTCTGGATATTTTTAGCAAGATCACTGTATGGATTACCCATCGCAGCTTCCACGATAGCGTTACGTGCATCTGACGCTTTATTGATAAAACCGCCAAGAACATCGCTGACTTTGGTCCAAACTTCCTTGGCTTCTTCAAAATCGCCGACAATGAGCTGCCACGTTTTTGTCCAACCCGAACCCAATGCCTCTTTTAAAGTATCAATAAGCTGAGTAAATGTCTTAACTTTCGTGGCTGCATCACCAGCGGTTTTCGCCATATCGGCCATTTCTTTAGCCTGTTCCTGAGTATATCCCTGATCCACAAATTTCTGGATAGCTGCGTTATACTCTTCCTGCGTATCAGCTGCTGTAGCAAACTGATCAAGTGTCTGGGTAAGAACATCCGTGGTAAGCCACTCGTCCTGTAGCGATTCTCGGAATGATCCCTGTGCTTCGATAGCGGCTTTGGCACCGGTCTGCAGATGCTCGGAAGTTCGAATGAGGGCGTCCTGAAATACCTGACCACCCATACCGGCGTTAACAACCGAATTCCAGTCCATAAGCTGAACTTTGCCAGCGGCTAACGCCTGAGACAACTGATACATCGCCGTGGATGCCTGCTGAGAGGTTGAACCGGACACCGCCGCAAGATTGGCGATACCTTTAATCGCTGATACAGAGGCATCAAGTTTAACACCAGCTGCAGTGAATGTGCCAATATTTCGGGTCATTTCCGTGAAGTTATAAATAGTCTTATCAGCGTATGTGTTCAATTCATCAAGGGCTTTATTGACAGTCTCAACATTCGTACCCTCTTTCTGTGTATTTGCAAGAATAGTCTGAACCGCATTCATCTGAGTCTCATACTCCGCAAATCCGTCTTTTACTGGATCAATGGTAATAGCATCTGTAAGCTGTTTACCGGCTGTCATGGCCGCATTTGTAATATTCTGTAATGCGGTGATACCGACGACTTGCATGGCTGACAATTTAGCCTGAACAGTTTCTACACCACTACTCATACCTGAGAAATCGACTCTTTTGGCAGTATCACAAATTTCCTCAAGACCCTTGGAAGCTCCTGGAAAATGCAATTTTTCTTTAAGTTTATCAAGAGTTGACATGGTGGTCCGAGTATTTGCTTCGAAATCTTTATTGTCGAACCGCAATTCTACGACTTTACTGTCTATTGTCTCACTCATTTTCCGGTGACCTCCTTCCATGCATCATTGGCAATCTGATCAAAAATAGGCTGAATAGCAGGATTGATATAATCTCTTCCTTCTACCCAGCCCCCGGTTGCGGTAACATGTCCGTACTGCAAAATAATAGCGATTGGAACTCCTTTATTCACATTTGTATTATGGAATTCTATGGATACAGATCCATTTTGACGTTTTATCTCATAAGTCCATGAAGCGGCGGTCTTACCTGTGTCTACCGGCGTTGCAGACGAAAGGGCGGCCACACCAGCTCGCCCGTATTTATCCAGGTCGCCAATTCTGGCCGCTTCTTTTACTCTCTCAAGGAACTTTGAAAGTTTCGAGAAATCTCCCTTTTGTCTGAATTCAATCATGTATTACCTCGTTAGATTGCGATAAGATCTTTCCATGTATTTGTACCACAAACACCATCAACAGTAAGTCCTCTGGATTTCTGATACTGCTTAATAGCATAGATGGTGTTCGAACCTGCTTCTCGATCAAGGCTGAGATCTTTACCATCAGATCCTTTGAATCCCCTAGATTTGAGAATTTCCTGTACTAAAAGAACGGAAGTGCCTTTACTGCCATTCTTCACAACTTCCGGATTAAACATATAGCCACTCCTTTCAGCTTTCGTTTCAGTGGTGTTTGCTGGTGGGACATAATGAATAGTGTCGTCTGTATATTTCGGAGTAACAAATCCTCTGATATACCGCCCGTTGATGGCAAGCTTGCGCCTACGGACAGAATCCTTGTAGTTACCCTCCATTACGATGAAATAACCCTGAGATTTATTTACCTCAATGATAGTTCCGATATGATCGGCATAACCAGTACAGTCACCAACTCCATTATCATCCCAGTCGTATAAGACGGCATCGCCAATATTGGCTACATAGTCATCCGCTTCCACCCAGCAGCCCATCTTTTTGGCCTGATTGATAAGTTCTTCGCACCCAATTTCAATAGGCATAATGTCGGTATAACCGAGTTTGATAGCAGCGGCAGACCATGTACAAGCGCACCAGGCCCACCCGTACTTCATCTTCACGCCGCGTGGGAAAGTACCTGTATATGAATTGTAGATATCTACAATTTTCTTATAAGAACCATCTGCTTCATTTAGTCCTTCCCAAGAACAGATAAGATCGACTACAGCCTGACGGGATCGTACTTTCACATTGCCAGTAGATTCACCATACCAGTGATTCATATCTACGTTTCCATTAATTCCGGCAATTCGCCCAGAATCCGTAAACTGCTGAATGATACATGCAAAATCAGGACCTCCCTCATAATCGGCCAGCCAAATCGGATACTTAGAAAGTAAATCTTTCGAATACCAGTTCTTATAATAATCACCATTGGCATAAACACCCGGTTTATATCCCTGAGATTTCACATAATTACAGAAGATCTCTGTGAATTTATTGCATTCGTTTTTTCCTAAAGTAACTCCTGCTTTTTTGGCTTTGAGAACTGTATCACCCTCAAAATCGGCAAAAATGTATATGTCCTTTCCAAGTCCTGCTTTTTTAACCTGTGAAACACAAAACTGAGCTTCGGCGAGTGCCTGTGTTTCACTGAGCGCATAAATGAAATGGTATACCCCTATAATAGGAAGGTTTACCGCCTTGCATTTCTTTACATACTCAAAAAATCTTGTATCAGTTGTTTTACGATAACTTGATCTCAGGATTACAAAATCAATTCCGCATTTCTTCACTTTACCGAAATCGATAGATCCCTGATGATAACTGACATCAATTCCTTTTTTCATTCAATCATCCTTTCGAATGGTATTTCGCTCGACGAGCTTTATTCAACGCTTCATTACGTCTGGTTACAGCACTACTGCTCATCTTCTTGCCAGGCGAGTTTTTCGCATTGCAAACGCGTATAAGAGTTAATAATCGGTTTATATGCCATCGATCAAATTCCGCCGGAATCCCCTGAGCAATCATCCAGTAATAAATCAGTTCACTGGTAATTGTCTCGTTAGTGTTTTTTCGAGCCGATTCTTTTCGGAAAGTTGTTGCAGTCATAGGATCGTTTATGTATTCTGATATATCTTCAATTATTTTCGAATCTCGACTTATTCTTTCATATACTTCCTGCGGAACATTTTCGGTAATGGTCATACATTTTATATAATCTATAATTTCCGCCAAGGTTTTATCTTTCTTGGAAAAGAAAGGTTTATGCCACTTGGCTTCCCATTTTGATAGAGAAATAAGAGAATGCTCCAGTTGTAAATGCCATTCTTTGAATTCTGGAGAAGATACAAATTCTCCCTTCTCGTCATTCCACATTTCTGCGGCCGGAACAATTACATCAAGCATTTTATCCCTCCATAATTTTCCTACTTATCAGGCTTCTGGAAACTGTTCGGCTACAAATTTATCAGCCTCAATTTTGGCCTGCTCTCTGATGTCGGCTGGTAACAGTCCGTTGACAAACTCTGCAGCTGCTTTTGCATCAGTCGCAAGCTCCATAAACAGAACGGAATATGCTTCGGTTTCTGCGAAAGCTCTGGAGATTTCCGGGCTCTTCATGAATCTTCGACCATCGGCACTCTTCTCACCATAAGCTTTGAGAACCAGATCTTTGAAATACTTAATGATTTCCGGCTCATTGTTTGCAGCTACAATTCTTTTAATAGTGGCATCCAGACCGCCTACTGTACTCAGCTGCATTTCAACAATTTCCGCTTTGCTAAAATGAAAATAAAAATCTTCAGTTCTTTTTACTCCATTGTAATCCTCATATGAAATAGTTTTTTTGAACATAATTTCTCCTTTCTCATTTAAAAAAAGAGGCCCTGTATAAACTAGAGCCTCTTGAAATCGATCTTAGATCAGTCTGTCACTGTTGCAAGAATTGTTTTTACTTCATCCGGTAACGGAAGACGTGCTTCAGTGTCTGTGTCACCATACAGAACTTTTTCGATAGCCGCCATCTTCTTTGCGCTAAGTTTAGTGGAATCAAGCACTAATGTAGCGGTTGGCTTGAAACCGTCGACTTCTACAGGTGTAGTGGAAACTTCCCATGACATTGTAGCAGCCTCAGGACTGTCGTTAACTGAACTGTAGTCTGCTTCAGACGGCGCTGCGAGACATCCATACACAAGATGGATCTTATAACCGTGAGCATTGTTATCTACATCATTACCGATGATTGTCTGGTAAGACAAACCAAATGTTTTATGATCCTGCTGACCTAACGAAACACCTTCGACGAGTTCAGCTGCTCCGATACATGGTTTAAATTCATCCGGATACATATAAGCCTCAATTGTGGCTTTGAATTCCTCGGCAGACAGAATATTGAGATATTTAATATTGTCTGCATACATAGCATTTGCTTCAGCGCCTTCAGGGGATTCATTGATGGCTGTAAGACCATTCCATGCCGTACCTTTTGGATACGCAGAACCTTCCTGAGGATATACGACGCCTTTGCTTACACCTGTCTCGTAAAGTCTTTCGCCGACTTTATCCCATACAAGTTTGGACATATTAATCCTCCTTAAAAATATAATGTCAACACATCGTGATAGAGATTTTCAGATTTGTATGATGTATCATAAGCACAATATGGAAGCATCAATAATATAGAGATGACTTTGTTGTCAGGTTTCTTGTCAATCACTACCACGCTGTATTTGTTCATAAGTAAATAGCCAGTATTGTTAGCACTGACTTTTTTAACGCTACTCCTGGAATACACTATTGCTGGGTATTCCATTTTGACTGATTCTGGTGGTTGGAAGTAAACATGCCTACAACCGAGCATTTCTTCTAACTTACTCTGCAGTTCCAGGCGAGTTCCCATTCCAAACACCTCCTATAGACAAGATCATCCTGGGGTATTGGAGTTCGACATCAGTCACTTTCCATTTCGTCCCCAGGATATCGACATATGCTACATAAGAATGATTCTCGAAAGCAAATGGGTCAGCCAAGATGCTCAGAACATTCGCTAGATTGAGATTGTCGTTAATCTCCCCTGAACTCTGACGCTTCCAACGGTTGCTAGTCATATCACCGTAATACTCATGCTCTTCAACAGTGCTATCCCATACCCCCGGTTCAATCTCCCTTACCGGAAGAGTGAATCCTATCTTGCCGAACCATTTACTCATATCGATTCACTCCTTAATCATTTGTCAGACTTAACTGTCGCAAGTTTGGCTGTTGTGGCTGTAGCAGAATCTGTCGTCACATATGTAACAGTCGCTACATTTCCCGCAACTGCACAGCTGACCGGTTTATATAATGTACCGGCAACATCGATCATAAGTCCTTTGATATACGCATCCTGCAGCTCAGCGCAAGTCACTTTGTTCTTACAAGCAGAATCGTAATATGCATATGCATCGTTTGCTTTTCCGTAAACTTTTCTCACTGCGACATTCACGTCGTCAGCGACTGGACGAATTTTTTCGATCATGACTTATCCTCCTTATATAGTTCAGACTGCTGGCTCCTCAAGAGCGATAGCGGAACACACCTGAGTAAGCGCACCGGAGACTCTTGTCTCAAGCATGTATTTGTAACGGTTGAAGTCCATATCGAAATCTTCAAACTTGGTAACTTCGCCACCTTTAGTGGAACCAAACTGATAGTCTGCCAGATTTACAAACAGACCAAGCAGTTTTCTCTTTCCGTTGGAAGATGTTCGCTCAAGCCCCTCAAACTGCTCAACAGTCTGGATGGATGCAACATTGAGTGCCGCAGCAAGATCAGCCTTGGAATCGTAGATACGACGACCATTGAGATCTCTAGCCAGAAGCATTACGTTCAGCATGTGCGGTGTACAGTACAGATCCGGTGTACCTGTGCCTTTGAATTTTTCTCTGGAGTACAGTGCAGCTTCGATCGTAGCCTCTGCCTTGATATAGTTCTCGCTGAAGTTTGCTCCAGTGTTGGTACCCTGCAGTTTGGTTTTGGCTGCTTCGAAGTCAACGTCCTGATGGATGCAGTACAGCTCATCGTCATGCCAGATGGAACGAATATGATCTTCATGGATTTTGTCCGGATCGCCATCTTCACGGCCATCACCGACAAGCGCTGCCATAGCCAGCTCTTCATTCAGAACGTGTTTCATCATCTTCCACTGATAAGCAACTACATCGAAATCAGTGATGTCCATGACGTCATCACGATGCATCTGATCTTTGATATACACAGTCTGTGGATCTGTAGTACGGCTGAGAAGCTTAATCTTAGCCATATCTTCTTTGTAATTACCCTTCTTCTGATAACCTTTGGCTCTCAGCTCAGCGATGCGAGCATCTGCCTGGCGGGTACGAATTCTGCTGTATGGAGATTTATGAATTTTAGACATTACGGAATCAATCCATGTCTGATCTCTTTCGAGAGTATCCGGCTCACCTTTCTTCAGCAGCTCATACTCTGGGAACAGGGCTTCTACCTCGTCGTCAAATACGCCGTGAGCCAGTGTCTCAGCATTTTCTTCCGCAAAAATCTCCATGGCCTGTTTAAGGCTTCCAACATTGCTCTGTTTTGCCATAGCGATGATCTTCTGTTCATCAGAATGACTGAGTACAGTGCCCTGGTTTGTATCTTCATTGTCGAACACGTTATGTTTCACTACATTTCCTCCTTCTTCTCCATTTTCTTCAAGAGCCATACCGATAACCGCTGCTACGGCATCTGTCTGCTCTTCGTTAAGGGTTTTAAGGATATCCTGGATTGTCTTTTCTCCAGATTTACTTTCTTCTTGCTTTGTTTCTTCGTTTTTGGTCTCTTCCGCCAATTTCGAATCTCCTTTCTTTTCTTCTACATCGGCCGAGTGATAGAGCATAATATGCTCATCCCAAGATGCCTCAAGCTCTTCTTCACCGTCTGCGCTATGTGCCATAACAAAATCCACGTAAGCACCGGGATTTGCTCCAGCCAGTACAAGACTGAGCTCCCTGATGTTTCCGTGAATTACGTCTTTTCCAATATGTTTTAACTGATTAGCCCAGATAGACAGCGATCGTACATCTCCATTCTGGACGAGTTTCTTTGCGGTCTGCCCCTGTTCGGTATCATTAAATACACCGTAGGCATATACGCCGTCTTCTCTGTTTTCAAGAACCGCATGTCCCAACACGGCATTCGGATCATTATGTTCATGATTCCAAACAAGCGGAACTTCGCAACCGTCATTCTCTTTGAACGCATCTTTTCGAATAGTTCGACCGTCACCACAGAGCAAATCATTCCGGGTGGCGTAACCACTGAAATCGCAATTAACCATTTTGACTGTCTCCTCCTTCTTCGTTTACTTCGGTAGCATTTGAAGTCTGAGGTATGTCCTGTTTAGCCTGACTAATGTTACTGTTAACTAACTCATCTGCTTTTGGATCTTTAGATGGCTGCATACCAACGATCTGTCTGATCTCATTAGAGGTCATGATTTCGTTTCGAGTGAACTTATCAGCAATTTCTGCGATATCATTGACTGGAACCAGTCGGAATGGATCTCTGAAATAGACAATAGACTGTAACTGCGACCGAGCGGTCTTTGTAAGAAATTTTCGTTTTAATTCATCTACAATGGCTGAAATTATAGGTTCCACAGTGCGGTTCGTATAATTCAGCATCGTTTTTTCATCAGCGGTACCATCAAGCACCGACTGTGTAATACCTAACTGGCTATAAACCATATTGGTAAGGTACTCAACCTGTTTCAACAGATTGTTTTCCAGCGAACGGTTTAACTGAGTAATCTTTTCTGTTCCATCTGTATACGCAATGCCATACTGAGAGCCAGCCAACTGCTCAATAATATCCTTTCGCCTGCGCTCAGCCTGCTCACGTCGGGTTTCTGTCTTTATTACATAAGGAAGCTGAATAATCAAATCCAGTTTTCCGGACGCCGTTTGTTCATCTGTCACATCCAGCAAACTGAGTTTTCTTATAAGACGCTGCATAGTTGAGTTATATTCGTTAACCACTGCATACAGTGGATTTTCAATAATGGCCACCTGGCTTTTAGGAAGTAAAATCTCCTCTTTTTCGCCGGTTCGATCATTATATAAACGGACCCTTACCATATCGGGATACCATTCAGTAATTTTTCCGGTCCGCATAGAATCAATCTGGTATGAATTTGAGTTTTTTGGATCAATGGTGGTTTCAACCGGAACCAAAGCTACACATCCCTCATCCAGCATCGATAGCACGGCATCTTGAATAAATGCTCGACCTGTCTGATCCTTATTGGCTTCCAAGGTCAGACAGTTGTTTAATCCGGAATCGATATCTTCCACATAACGACCGTTTTTATCCAGTCGGCAATGTTTGATACTTACCGATGATACGTCAAGGGCGATTCTGTTGAATATGGATGTCGCTATCGATTTTTCATTTCCTCGGCTAAGCCGTGGCCTATCCGGACGTGAAGAATATCCTGGACCGGTGATTATATACTGTGTCGGATCACGACTGGTGAAAGCATTCCAGGCATGTGCAAGCCTAGTGCTTAAATTTAATGACATAAAATCTCCTTCTTAGTTAGATGAAACTAACTGATGGGTAAAAATTTTCATTATTACAGATCAACTGCCTCAATTTCAGCTCTGGTTTCTAAGCAGCGAATATATTCTCGCATATAGCGTTCCTGTTCCAGAAGAAGCGGTTTGGGACAGGTTGGCTCAAAGTCAAGAGTTCCGGCATCCCATTTAACAAGCATTTTATGTAACTTTTCATAGCGGATTTTCACCTGCTGATATTCAGCTTTAAACCGGTCGTTGTAGTCAGAACTGTTCATAAGCTCGATGGTATCTTTTAATTCCATATCAATTCTCCTTTATTCAAAAGCTTCTCTGTTCAATTTGAAAGCGACAAAAGCATCCATCATAGCCGCAACAGCATCAATTTTTGCTTCGTGTCGCCGTTTCAATAATTTACGGTTTCCATTCGTGTCCTCTATAGCTATACAGTTCCCCATAGTAAAGGACATTAATGCCTCATCGAAAATAAGCATTCTCTCTTCAGATAACTTCTTCAGCTCACCAAGCGGGACCGATTCGGTCTTAGCTCCCTGGATGACTTTTTCAATTCCAAACGGCCCATTCTCCCGTTCCCACCTCTCCACGAAGTCTCTGGCATTATACGGGTCATATCCCAAACAACGAACGTCGTATTCTGCTTCGGCTATGAAATTGTCAAGATCTTCATACACCTGCATCATGTCAAGAATATTTCCGGGCATAACAATGAGACTGCCCTCTTTCATAAATTCGTTGTATTTGATTCGCATTGCTGTGGGAAGTTTGCTCAGAGTGAGCTCGGATATGTAATTTCGGGTTTTTATACCGAAAGCACCATTCGATAATGGGAATAAAAATGTGAAAGAGCAGAAATCGTCTCCCTGGGATAAATCCGCGCCCATGGAACAAGGCATCTGCCAATACTCTCTCTTCCTGTGAGGGAGAGTTTCTTCGTATGTGAAATAATACGTGTATCCCTCCATTGGGATACCAAATCGTTTGGCAAGGATGTCGTTGCGGACTGCAGGATTGTTTTCAGCTCGTTCTACATCCAGCTGATAAGTTTCATAAGTAACCGTCTTTCCGAGATTCGGGTTTGCTTTAATCCATTTATCCGGATCGTTAACTTCATCAATGGAGTCTAATTTATACCACCAGATAGAAGTATGAGGAGCTTTATACTCACCTTTGAGTATTTTCATTAACTCCATTTTGATCGTGTCGCCAGATCCATTACGGACAGTTCCTTCTGAACTGATAGCTACAATAAGGTAATCGTCATTTGAACCACCACTCTGCTCTTTTGCGGCACCCTGTTCCAATGCACCGATAACGTCCTCCCGTATATCGCCGGAAAGCCATTCATCAACGGTCGCTATCTTGACACGCAATCCCTGCAGTTTGTCAATGGACATAGGTCTGACTTCCAAAAGTGATCCTGTAAGAAAATTCTGAATTCCCTTTTTTGTTGAAGCCAGTTTAACACGATTCGCTTTAGATCCAGTCGTGTTCTGGAGTGAGCCCTCAGTGAGGAACTTATATAACGGTCCTCTTGCTCTGGTGATAGCAGTTCGAATCGGTGACATGACCTCTTCAGCCTGAGGCATGGTCGGGGCAGTTGTAACCTGATGCGTTGTTGCTGTATTAACATTCAATTCGTAATTCTGCAGACAAGACGCATACATGGATTTTGCCGCGCCCCTGGCCACAATCAGATACTGCTTGGTGATCAACCTCTTCTTGATCCGTCTTATCTCATAGTGGCCGCCGCTACCCGTTTCTGACGGAACAAAAATACTTCTCTCGATAAAGTAATACCATCCAAAAATTTGTTCGGCCCACAATTTGAAAGAATCGAGGAGATATAGATCACTACCATCGGTCAATGTAAGCTCATTCTCGCAATAGTGAATAAACCCCTCAACAGCCCGATTGTCATACCAGTATCGTGGATTATCAATGAGTTGATCAATTCGGTTCATCTCAAGAGATACTTCTTCACAAACTGGGATTTCTCTCCTGATTACGGCATCTCGAAACATGCCATAATACTTCGGTACGGCGGTGTTCGATAATGCCATGTTCTAATTGCTCCTATTTTTTCTTATTATTGGTATACACTTTTAAGTCGTCATCAAATCCGAATTTTCGATTAGCGGCATCCGTAAGCTTTGATTTTACAACTTGCTTGGCCACATCAGTTGCCGCTGGAGCAATTATATCCTTTGTTACTTTATCAATGAATGCTCTTCCTTTGGACACTTGTTTGGGACTCAGACTTCGAAGTTCTTTTTCCAGCTTGATGCGATTAATCTTGCTACGGATTTCATCATCAGACATTTCACTGATACTCTTCTGCTTCGGTTTTTGAATTGACGATTTTTTAGTCGGATTTTTTCTTAACTGTTTTCCGGTAAGCCGTGTATACTGTTCTTTCATTTTCTTAGCTTTCTTCTGACCGGATCGATTAAGACTCCCGTCTTTATTCTGATGGCGTCGAACTCCCCATTTCTGACCTTTTACGCCATGATGGGCTAAGAAATCAGTTTCCATCTATATCACCTCCTCGCTTTCTGCTTCCGAATTCAATCTCCACTCAAGTTCGTTGATCATTCGATTCATACTATCGGCTACAACAGAAGTCGTCGGAGGATCAAATAACATTTTCACTTTCATTCCAATATAAGACTTCGTTGCCTCAAGGTTCTTATCGGATGGAAGAAAGTCCCTCCAGATGGCTGTTTTATCTGAAATAACAAAACCAGCTACGGGACCTACACCAAGCTGCTTCAACACCATAAGCACCGAATTAATATGCATGACAATCTGTTGATCAAAAGCGGTATACTCTTCTTGAATACCAAGCTGTGCTTTTATTGATGTCAGAATACTTTCGTTCATCAGGCTACCTCTCTTTATTTCTTCCATGGACAAGTGTCGTTTTTATGCCGTTCTACAGGATCACTCCATAATATAGAGTCATCTCCGTAATGAATTGCATCATGGGTTCTTTTAACGGTACAAATCAGATATTCTGGATTCAGTAACAAATCACTTCTCTGGAGAATATCCTGTTTCGTGATTGGATTCATGTGGTGGACAAGGATTTTGCTATAAATCTCTCTCCCTGGAATTCCAAGGTCACATCCACTGTCCCGTAAAATCACCTTATCTCTCACCGATAGCCATTCTGGAGATTTATAAAAAATTTGATTCAAATATCTATCGAACCCGAATGTCTCCTGCCCAACTATACCGCCGATACGAAGATATTTATACCGTTCTTCGAAAGTCGTGAATGCGATTAATTCGGAATATGTTTTAATACTCATCTGGATCACCTGCGCCACTATAGTCACGCATGGCTCGGAGAACTTCTTCATACACGACTTTTGTTTCGGCACTCTCTTCCAATGCTTTTGTTTTCGCTCTCAGAAGCTTATTCTCTTCTTCAAGTTTCTCCCGTTCAAGTCGTTCTCTCTCTGATCCCAACTTCAAAAAATGTGTTATAACCTGAGAAGAAGCTGTACCCTCAAGCATCTGCCTTTCTGCGCAATCCATCGCAAGAGATATCATCTGGTTTTCTTTTGCTTCCGGCGTAAGTGGAGGACGCCGTTCAGTTTTACTCACCTTTGGCATCGTTTACGCCTCCTTATAGATAGTTATCATTAGCTATTCAATTGACATTGATGATTTTATGCTGTCTTTAGAGGAATTTACAAAACCTATTGATTATCGGAGGACCTAATATGAAACGGTACAAATCTTGAAAGGAGAAATACACACGGCTTAAATGTCTTTGTAGTTCTGTAAATCCCTCTGAAGACAACATAAAAAATATAAATTGTTTCCAGAAAAATCCCGCCGGAGATTTTTCGAAGACCGGCGCGATGCAGGGAGGGGGTGCTTTTTTAGCGACCCTCCCCCTATGCTTTGACATCGGATTACACCGGGGCAGCGCCTAAATCCAGCGCAACTTTCGAATTTCGCGGAACTTTTTTGTAAATATTCAAGAAATCAAATGATATTAACTCATCAATTGCTCGATTATGTTCATCATTGACTTCTTTTTCAGTCATATCATCTGAATAATTGGAAATACGATCCAGTTTTCCGCAAGTGTTGTAACCTTTTTCAGTATCGAACAAGTACCAAAGAGTGAACTGTTCGAATGGATCGTAAGGATTGTCAAATGTTGTTAATCTGAAATCATCCATTTAACTAATTCGCTCCTTTCAAATACTTTGAAACTGTTGATGTTGAAATTCCAAGTTTATCAGCAATTTGCTGAATTGTATACGAAGCTGACATTGCTTTGATTCTGTTGATTTTAGCCTGACTTAAAACTTTTGTTTCTTTTGGCATTGCTCTTTGTCGTAATGAATCCGGATCACAATTATTAAGAATACGTTTTAATACAGACTCACTGACCGCGCCTGCCTGTATAGCTTCCCATTCTCTATCTGTGATGACAATATTTCTGTCTCTTCTTGAAACAGAACCAACCTCTTCTCTTGCTTTAGTAAGAGCCTGCTGACTTGCTTTCTTGACATCCTTAGGTTTAAGTTTAACACCTGCTTCTTCAGCGGCTTTCTGTTTTCTCTGTACAGTAGCATTAGCCATACGCTGGGCAGCTCGTTCACGAGGCGTATTTGATTCAGCGATTGTCAATTTTCTTATAAGACTATCGTACTCCTCCTGATACTTCCTCTTAGCATCCTTACTGTAGGCTATCTTACCGGCTTTACTGGACTCAAGCCTTGCTTTGTTGGCCATAGCTTTCATGCTATTAGCGTAATCAGCATACACAAGTTCCATTGGATGTCTATACTTAGATACCAAGGTCATAGCGTCATCGGTTTCAGACATACGGTTACTCTTATCGGTACGCTTCTTAGTTACCTCCGTTACCTCGCCAGTCTTCTTATCCACTTTCTTGACAGTATAGGTAGCATCGTCAGCTTTCTTGTAGATAAGAGCTCCGTCAGGTCTGGATGGATCATACCATTCTTTACCCGGGAGGTTTGGTTTAGGAGTTCCCTGTCGCTTATCAACAGTAACTTCTCCTTTGGCTCTGGAAATAAGGGTGGATGCACCGCCGTATTTGATCTTTCCGGTCTCGTCGACCTTGATCTGATACTTCTGTTTTAACGCCTGAATGTTATTGTCTTTTTCACTCTGTTTGTAATCCAGATGATGTTTTTCAGCATCAATGACAACCATACTGTGTCTTACAGCACGAGCTAATTCATCATCAGTAGCTCCGATGATAGTCATATCGGTAATCAGATTAGAGATTTTACCCATCTCAGTGTCGGTTTTCTTCATGAGTTGGTATTCTCTGCCGTCTCGATACCAATGTTCTTTACCATCAGATCCAGTCTTCTTCTCACCTTGATAATTCATCTTAGGATCGAATCCCTCGAGTCCTTCAAGAGGCGGACGACTGGCAATCTTAACCTTTCCGGCACGATCATGAGTAGGGATACACATTACGGTGTCGCCATCGAAGTCAGCTCCAGATAATCGTTCAGCAACTTTACTGTTGATACCAATCGCGTCGATGGAATCCTTACCAATCATCTTGATAGCATCTTTGTTTTTGTTGTTGACTGTACAGATAGGAATCTCAAATGTACCACCATGAGGATATCGAACAAGGGCAAGCTTACTTCCATCAGGATATCCTGGAGCATATACTTCTTTCTCACTCAGAGATGTGACAGGTAGAATAACATGGTATTTCTGACCCGGTAATGCGGCTGCTTTAAGATGTACGGCTGCTGAGTCACAACTGCTTGCGAATTTATCAAGATAATATTTCTTCACAGTCGGATTGGTCAGAGCCATGATAGCTTCATATTCTGCCTGCTTGTCTGCTTTAGCGATGCCAAGCTGTTTTTCTGCCATAGCTTTTGACTGTTTGGATAAGAACTGAGATGGTAAAGCATCTTTCCATTCGGTCCAATCACCTTCATCAGATCGCTTATTAATAAGGCCGAGCTTCTTCTTACCATTTTTGTCGGTATACCAATACTGCCCGCCTTGATCGGCATCTTTAATAAGAGAGCCGAAGGGGTTGTCCGGATCTGGTTTCACATCTTTGAGAACCTCCAGTTTTGGAACACTTTTAGATTTATTGGTGTTGAATATAACATCGACTCCTGGCGGAAAATCTTTATCATCTTTGTAGACTGCCATGCCTTTGATATATTTCTTTCCGTCAACCATGATGCGGACCTGAGAATATTTGGATTCGCCAAGCGACAGATCCGGTACATTTCGCCTAAGTTCAACAGTTCCATCTCGATCAATGCCGCCATCTTCTTTATAACGAATCATAAGACGCTTGGAATCTAAGCTTTCAGGATATGTGAATTTCTTTTCATAGGTCTTCCCATCATCTCTGGAAATATAATCAGTGACTGTCTTGACATTATCAAAATCGTAGATTGCACTATGCGGTGTTCCTGGTTTACAAAGAACTCTCTGAGTCGTCATCTGACCTTTATTTGTGACCTGTGAGAATCTACCTCCATAAACCTCATAGCCTCCTTCAGCCTGTAATATAAACAATGCCTGATCCAGTTTTTCTTTTGTGATTTTCAGATCATTGTTTACACCGGCACCGACATCAACCATGCCTTTTTTATCAACCTGTTCTTTCAAGAATTTGGCCGTGTCTCTGGCCTGTTTCATTCTTGACTCGGAATTTGGATCAAGGAGTGATCGAACAGATGATTCATTAATTCCCATTTTTCGACCAATCTCAGAATTATTCATTCCTTCTTTGTCTCTGAGACGTTTGGCTGTGGCAACCATATCTGATCTACGCTCGTCTTTTGCAATCGCATACACTGTTCGGAAATCGGTAGAATTGTAACCAAGTGATTTAGCAATCGCATTATCACCAGTCCATTTCTTACCGTTTTCATCAGTATATGTAAAACCAGATTTTCGCATCTGCTCCACACGACCTAAGAAGTCACGTGAGCTCTGATATGGATCTTCACCTGAACCCCAAGGGTATCGTCCGGAACGACGAGGCATACCATAATGAGCCAGATATTCCTCATCTGTTATGGAGGCCGATCCTAAATATGATTCGATTTCTTCTGCTATCGGATTCATCGGTTACGCCTCCTCTGCATCACATTCTGCAAGTATCTTGTCGAGATGAACAATCTTATCCATAATCGGCAGAATATCTTCTGCAGTTGGGTTGAATACTACTACCTCGTCGTTCTGGTAAATACAGAGTTCAAACTCGATATCACCTGGTCTGATCTTATATTCCAGACAGAATAACGCTGCATACACCTCAAGCTGTTCCATATGCACTGGACCGACGCCAGTCTTTAAATCATGGATTCTGAGCTTATTATTCCGGAAACAAATCGCATCAGCAGTTCCGAAGAATCTGTCTGAATAATATAAAACAACCTCTGTGCTCATACGAAAACCGATAGCATCGTTTACATATGCGTACAGGGTTTTCTTCGAGCGAGGCTGCTTAATACCCATGTCAATAGTTTCTTTTGCCCATGCGTGTAAGCGTGTGCCAAGTTCTGCAGCTTTCTTGTTCTGTCGAACTGTGATTGCTTTCTCATCACTATATCTCAACCATACTGGCTGACTTGGGCTAAATGGTGCGTGAAGTCCACTAAGCTTTGAATGATTCACGAAGTTCATCTAAAACATCCTCCTTATTTTCTGGGTAGATAAATCGTGAAAATGACATGGTGTTCATTTTTGCAACATAGTAATCCTGGTTCGGACGATGCGGTGCCGTAGCACTTTTCTTAACTTCCAGAGTCGCCCACTTGTCTTTGTATAAAACAAGAAGATCGGGAACGCCCTGAATATCGCTCGAATCCAGTTTGGTTACAATGCAACCAGGAAATATAGCTCTAAGCTCTTTTTTCAAATCTGCCTGAAACTTATTTTCTTTCATGAACTCTTTCTCCTTTCATAGAGATGGACCCTCTGGGACTTGAACCCAGGACTACCGGCTTATGAGACCAGCGTTCTACCGATTGAACTAAAGGTCCATAAAAATAAAAAGATAATACATTGACCGATTTTGGCCGATATATTATCTTCTCCCTATAAAAGGGGATGTTATTTTCACGTGTGAGTATTTCGACACAGTGGTTAAGTTATGCGTTTGAAATGATAACCTTTGTGTGACACTCGATTGTTTTGCTGTTTCAAAATATCTTTAATGGCCGTCGGACTGCCCCCGATGTCTTTAGCACATTTTTCTACGGACTCATACGTTTTTCCGGTTTCGATAATCTGTATTCCAATTCCTGGACGTCCTCGCTGATCCGTGCGGACTTCAGATTCTTCACCGGCTTTTGAAATATGGAACCCATGGCAAGTACAATATCCTTTACTGCCATTCACAACTCTGCTGACGCAGGACGCATTGCCGCCAATCGCATCAGCACAAGCTTTGATAGAATTAAATTCTTCACCGGTTTCTAGTATCTTTACCGGAACGCCGTTTCGTTTGGTGTCAAATTCCCCCATAGAATCTCTCCTTTCTGCACCAAAAAAAGTGCGCCTGTAAACCAAGCGCCCTCATGGGTTATCTGTACATATGCTCAATATAGATTAGATCTTCAATCCTGCAACCTAATGCTTTGGCAATCAAAAATAATCTATCGAGAGTTGGAGAAGTCACTCCATTCACATAGTTACTTATAGTCCCAACCGATATGCCAGTTTCTTCAGACAAGTCATCATATGTGAAGCCTTTCCGCTGCATCATGGAATATAATCTTATATGTGCATCCATATGAAATTCTTTAAGACTCATATCGTCCCAACTATTTGGGAGTCGTCTTCGTGTCTGACGGTAATTGTCATAAATATACTGCACCCCATTTTTCATGGTGATCAGAATATCATAACGACTCATCTGTTTGATATCGGCAATCTCGTCAAAGTCCGGATTGAAGTAGTCCAAGAAATCCTGCCACAGATAATCATCGTCAATCCACTGTTTTCTTAATTCGCTCATTTCCGTCACCTCAATCAATAAGTTGAATAAATGGCGTTAATTCTTCAATGTTGCATCTCAAGGCATAGCTTAAATTCATAAGTGCCTTCAACGTAGGCATACGCTGACCTTTTAAATATTTACAGATTGACTCCCTACTCAAATGACTCCTTCGTGCCAGCTCACTTTGATTCATATGTTCCGATCTCATAATGTAATCCAAGTTGCCTGCAAACGATTCAATAAGCTCCTGTTCAGTCATAGATTCTCCTTTCTTTATTGTACGTACAATAAATGGTGGTACTGTAGTACAATGCATATTAGCTATACGAAAAATTCAATTTTTTAAATAAATAAGATAGCTAATTAGATCGGTACCACAGTACCATGATGAAAATAGCCTAAAATGGCTATTTTTAGCCTATTTTGGGATAATTTCCGACTTTTTGTACGTACAATAATTCAATATGCTGATTTTTTGTACGTACAATTAATCCCATTTCATAAGTTTTCGGTACTCCGATTTGATGCCATCTCTCACGATTTCAGACACATTTTTTCCAGTCTGTTCGCTAATATATTTAAGTGTACTGGCATCTCCGATGGACAAACGTACATTTAAACGATAATCTTTAGAGATTTCTTTCTTCGGTCTCCCTTTCTTTTTACTCAATTTTATTTTCCTCCGCTCCACAGTCTTTTATTACAACCATATTTCTACGATTGTAATCGTTGACAATATCATAGGTACAATCGGGTGGTAATACTAATACCTTATTGTTTGGCGCGTTTAAATCTTCGTACAGTTTCTTCTGCAATTTCGCAATATCTTCTGACGAACGCCTCACGACTGGCTTTACAACAAATATCATCTAACTACCTCCAAACCTTCCCGGTCCGTTTATCCTTAACTACTATCCTCTCTTCAACATGAAAATCTGCAGCGTCACAAATGGCAAATATAGCGGCGAGTAATTTATTGAGTCGTTCCTCTGAATCGTTTTCTCTACGTTTGTACCTATTTGCTTTGTCCACCGATGATACAGCATCAGCGTTCATAATAGCCTGATATGCGGTAGGGTCCAGACAACCAGACCCATTCCGCTTTAAATCACTTTTCATTATTATTTGAAATATCCTCCATATCTATCTGCGCTGGCTCTAACCGGATTCCACCATATTCCCATAGATCTTCTTTGAGCTTATCCATATCCAATTCACCGTCTTCCCAACGTCCGTAATATTCCAGAACTTTATCCACGAATCCCGGAAGTCGTTCACGATATGATTTAGGCCAATAGTGATCCATGAGCACTTCTAACGGCAGAGTGAGAACCAACGCCAATACAGTATTAACAGTTTCTTCATAAACATCTTTCTTAGTCTCGGCAATCTTAGCCCCGATCTTTTCCTGAACGATAGCATCCAGCTGCGCCTGAGTCAGGTTGTAGGTCACGGTATGAGCTTTCTCCTGCTCTCGCTTCATACGTCTCATTTCTGCTCTATTCATTTTCTGCTCTCCTGAGAATTTCTCCGTCCATACTACACCACTGAACCTTATCCGATAAAATATCTTCCGAATTCGCTTCTGTGAATAATTCTGAATTACATGTGGATACAAGTTCAGATAGTTCACCTGCTTCAAACCCCTCTTCCGGAATAATCATAACTTCATGAATGGACGACGGGAGAACATAAAAGTTACCACCGACGATATCTCCGATCTTCTTCCGAATACTCTTATGTAATATCATACTGGCTCCGTTCATCTGATTACCTTTAGTGAGTGTCAGCATCGGCAACTCATCACCTCGCATACGAGCTTTCCTATTGAATAAATTAATTGAGAATAATGGCTTATCAAGGAAAAGTGCCTCGATAAGATCATCAGTGGTGGATAATACCGGTTCATAATTCAGATCACTTATCATGGCATCTCTATGTAACGTCAGGACATCAATACCCAAATCATCCATCAGTTCCGGAGTAAACATTAGATTACCCAGCTTCTTTTTCGATTCATACAAGGTAGCCATATAAACCAGAGCGAAATCACCAATATAAGTTACAGTTTTTCCTTCCAATAAATTACGACTGAAATCAGGATCATAAATACGAATCTGCAGTTTGTCTTTGAGATCTTCATAACTGTTAAAATTCAACATCATAGCTAATCCTCCTTATCGTTTTTGTATGGATATAATTTTAGTTTACATAATAACAGCCGCTAAGATAATTAAAAGCAGACCCTTGATCTGATCTGCTTTATCGCTGGCTAATAAATATTCAAATACACCGAGCACAACGCTGCCGATAGCTAAAATATGTAGCATTAATGCGAATCCTTTCTTTATTAAAATAGTTTAAATAAAAAACAAAAGACTCAACGTATTTAACGCTGAGTCCAATGTCTTCGATAAAATTATTTGTTGTACACATCACAAATCATTTTAATACAACAGCCGTACAGAATGCCGTATGTTATGCTGTCAGTGGCCTTTCTAATTGCAACGCTTGTGGTGTCATCATCCTCTATTGACACACAACTTTTGCAAGAATTGTACCATGCTAACACACCAGTCACACCTGTTATCACTACTCCTACTGTTTTCAGATTTGCCATAACCAAATTCCTCCTTAAAATAATTTTCTCATTATAGAAATTGTTTTCAACGCGAAAAATGATTACTTTTCTTTGCCCGATTTAAGAGTTATACAGATAAGACCTGAGGCCGTTGCTTCAATAAGCTGCACTTCTCTGTTTAATATCGCTGCATCGCTGAAATAGGCAAGCAGTCTATCAACACAGAATGACCCGATTGAATGATTGGGTGACTCGTAAAGATAAATCGTTTCGTTATTTCTCAAGATCGCAAGTATATCTACTAAAAGTATCTGTTTCATATTACTCTCCTCCTAATCCAACAACGCCGTATCAATAATCTGAAAGTTAGCTCTGTGAATATAAAGAGCTTTACCATCGATCATCAATTTCGTCATTTTAGGCAAGTCTTTAGGAATCTTCCAATATACCTCATCTCCTGAATATGCTACGATAGGCTGTCCTAACTGAGATTTAATAACCACAACACGTGACTTACCAAAATAATTCTTGTATTTATTCACGATACCTGCTACATATGTATTATCGGAAAGCTTACCAGTTGACTGACTGTAAATATCAGTCTGCACAAAGTCTACGTCAGGCTGCAGACCATCCTGCTCAAATATACATGTATCACCACAACTCTGAATTTCTTTACCATCAATGTTGATTGTGATCACGGATGACATCTCGTATCCCGTAACAACAGATCCGTCGCTACTGTAAGAAGTCGTCTTAACCGGATTACCCTGAATATTGATTTTATCGCCAGTGGTGGTCATAACTTTTGAGCCATAGTTATCGTAAGTACGGATCGTGTAGCCATTACCTACGAGATTTCCTTTGATCTCATTAACAGTGTCATCCAGCACCGCACAGCCTGTAACTCCGCCAATAAGGCAGAGACACATAACTGTGAGTAAAATAAGTCTGAGTTTTTTCTTCATTTTTAAATTTTCCTTTCCTACTTTAATTACGTTTTCTTTCATGCCATACTCTGAGTTGAACTGGACGAAGTGTATTCTGTCCGCTCATTTTTCGTTTGTTATTTTTAACACAACGAGCTCCAGAACCAGAATTCATAAACCATCTAACGAATCGCCTGAAACTTCTGTATTCGCCATTCATTACTCTTCTTTGGTTACGTCTCATACACAATTCCTCCTCATTTTTAAATTTTCCTCCTTCTCACATTTCTTTTCTAAATTATCAGGAACGCCATCTTCTCCAATCATGCATTGGTCTATCTCTCCATAATAATATGGACATCTATTACATTTTGTTTTTTTTTTTTGAGTGTATTAGTAAAACTCATTTAATAATCTTGAAGCAATTTGCCGAACCGCAGGTCCAATTATCATTTCTAAAAGCTTTTCGTTGGTTATATACAGAGTTCGGCTCTACCCCACATGCCACTAAGCAATTAGTATTAAATCCTCCAAAATATTTTTTCGTAACCCTCATAATAACATTTTTATTTGGTCCGTTATAACAAGTTACGAGGTCTCCAATTTTTAGATTTTCATATTGTTTTTTAGTCATTACCATTACCCCCTTCGATTACATCTCATATACAATTCCTCCTCATTTTAATAATAAAAATTTAACCCGCATCGGTAAATCAGATGTTCCAATGGTGTAGCAAAATGCGCAGATGAAACATACCGTGAAAATAATAAACGCCACACCCCAAAAGAGATGTGACGCAGCGCTGTATTTAATTTTGGAGGTTATCACGAATCCTAAAAGAGATATCATAAATCCCAAACACGATATTATGAAAAACGCTCCGAATACCAAAGCAAACATTTTGAATTCTCTCCTCATCTACAAAGACTCAACGTGCCGCATATAGCAGCTGTACAGAATATAACAAACAGAATATAACAACTTTACAGATATCCCGATTGTTTGCGTACCGCCATGCCAAGAGCAGATCGATAAGCATGAATACTGCTGAACAAATTTTTAATGAAAATATCATTTCGAATCCTCCTCTAAAATCTGTTTCTTAATGTCTTCAGTAAGTTCTTTAGCCATGAGATCATGAACAATTTTTCCAACACTAAAATTCATGGGATCATCTTCGGCAAGTCGGGACTGAATGTAGTCCTTGGCTGAGTCTATATTGGGGCACTTTGATCTAATAATAGCTTCAGCAGTCTCCTCATCAATATCGTATGGTTCAAAATACTTTTTAAATTCGGACAGTTCCTTCTCCAAATCATTAATTCGATCTTCGATTACCCCAATATAATCTCTTATTTTTTCACCGTCTTTATCAGTTAAATATTCCACCGATATAGATCCGATCATCCATGATAAATCATACAGTTTCTCAAGAGCTTCTTTCACGGATACTTTGTTATCACTCATTATTCTTTCTCCTTCGGACAATCATATCCAGGTTTGTTAACGTAATGTTGTCGTCCAAAACCATTTTTTACAATATCATCGCTGGTTGTAACGTCAGCAAGACCACCTTTGTTTAAACAGTCGTGGAAATGCTCGCAGTTATTGCAATATACATCGTCCTCTTTAATCCAAGAAAATGGCCGAGTGAAACGTTTTTCTGTAATCGACTGATCTGATCCGATAGAAAGTCCAGTAATCAGCTCGCTATAAGGCAAACTCTCAATCCACTTACAAAACTCTCGCCACTCATCCAGCTTATGATTTTTCCGCTGTCTGTAAATATTTGCCAGAACTTCATAATTCAGCATAACATTACGAGTCTGGTTATAGCTGCTTGGAAGAAGCTGAATCATCTGCCACCAGTATGCTTTGTCTTTGGTTTTGAGATAAAGATCACGGCAATCGTTCAATTCGTCTATTGTATTTTGCAAGGTACCAAGTGGAGAAAACCTCAATTTTCCTTTTTCTTCAAAATCCATCAAATGCTCACAACTGAAATCCTCCAACGTAAACTCTTTCTCCGCAATCTTATGCATCGTACTGCAAGAGTTTGCAACCGTGCCAACTTTATAAGTATCAAATTCTTTCCACCAATACAACGGCGCCGTAATTCTCACATACACCGGCATCATTCTCATATACTTCCGATGCTCAGTACCTGCGTTAGATAAGCGCTGCATTAACTCATGGTCATTGCCACCAACAAAATACTCTTGTTCGCCGATACAGCCCTCATACTGACAAATATGACATTCCTCACATTTTTCTCTATGAATCGACGAACCACATCCACAATAACTATCACTCTTCTCCCATGAATTCATTGGGTTTCTCATGCCCTGAATAATAAACTCCATCTGCTCTGGACTCGCCAGAACTACATTCTCTAATTTAATGCTCATTCACAATATCCTCCCAATTCAATTTCTACAAGTTTGTCAGCTTCTATTTCCAGAATATCCACGTCGACATCTGATAATCTTTCGACACGAGTCCATTTATCATTTACATTTTTCTCATACAGCTCTTGGACTACTAAATCTTTAGCCGCCTCAGCAGCATCTTTTTCTGTATAAACGCCAAAGATTTTTTCGATATGACCATAATCGTTATAATAGGTATTCCCGTGAACAACATATAAGATCACTTCTTTTCCTCCTCCGCAATTTCGTTTTTAAGCTCTTTCATTTTATCATCAAAGGTTCCAACTATCACATCGCGACCCTCTTGATAACCTTTTCTGTATCCACGCATGTACTCATCATGTAAAATCTTCGCGTTGACAGTAATTTCGCAAATATCAACTCCGCGATCTTCCATCATTTTTATAAGCGCAACAGCTTTAGACAACATCTCTTTACTCACGGTTATCTGGTAATTATCTACAATCCACGACGATATTGTCTGAAATATAAATTCATCCCTTGTTTCGATCATTTTCGTTAGCCAATCATTGATGATATTCTCATACCTCATTTATTCTTCCCTTTCTCTCGGTATTTCGCATTTCAATTTCTCCAGTTTTTTCATTATAATTCGGGCACTCTTCGTCATCTAATCGGAGACAAGGCGCTGATTCGTTATCCAGTAAAACTTTAAGACCGCCAAATCTACAATCTTTGCATTTAACCATTTCCTTCTCCCTCCACTCTTAATATCTCCACAATTTTCAGTATGTCTTCTATCCGGCTGAGTTCTACTCCTCCGACCTTGCTGGCAGCTAGTGTCAGCATTGCGCGACAATCATCATCTCCAGCGATCCAAAAGTCTGGCCTCAAACCTGCCAATTTATTCCAACGTCCATATTTACCAATAATAATCACAGGGCGAATCAGACCGTCTGATATTCCTATTGCGTTTCCACGCCGTTCTTGTCTAATAGGAATCATACTGGATAAATATGAAAGTTCCGAATAAAGTTCTTCCCCACTATGATCGTGAATGACTATTTGTATCGGTTTCACTTTTTCCCCAACCTCCTTATCTAACCGCTTTCAAAACAATTTCATTTTTACACTGCGGACAAGTGATATACTTTACAGGTTTCCGATAAGTTTCCATGGTTGATGCGATACCTTTCTCATATCTGGTCTCTACATCTTCATTCTCATCATAGCTTAAAACTGCGCCGCACTTCGAACACTGAGCTTCTTTTAAATAACCTGGTTTGATGATTTTAATCATAAGATTTTACCTCACACTCTTCTCCGCAATCGGGGCATCCGACGAAGTCCTTAAAATCATTTATACCCGTTTGTTTATGTGCAATATCTTCTCTTTGATATGTAAATATACAGTCACAAGTAGGGCATACGATTCTTTTTCTATTACCATGCCGTATTACAATAATCATCTCAAATATCTCCTTCCGCTCTATGAAAACTCTTATCCTCTTCAAAACCTTCCGGATATCTGGCTTTAAGCTTATCGATGTTCATCCGCATGATATCGTCCAACGACCAACCTTTAGCCGTACAATACTCTGCGATAAACCAGAGAAGATCCCCAAACTCTTTCTTTACATGGTCAACTTCAAATGCATGTCCCTGATACATTTTCTGATAGATGGAGTGAATTTCTCCAAACATTCCATAAAGAGCGTGAATCTTCTGTTCTTCGAACGTCAAACCCTGATTGATAGTTCTGGCCGCCAGCTTCTGATACTCATTTCCTGTCATGATTATTTCTCCTTTCCGTAAGGTTTTCTTCTAAACCATTTCTCTGCTTCTTTATTTCTAAGTTCCGGTCTGCTCATAAAGCTTCGTTTAATCTCTCTATCCTGTTTAATACTTCTTTCATCTTTTCCTGGATTTGGATCTATCCATCTCATCTTGTTAGTTACCTCTCTCCTACAAATTTCTTCTAGTGTGGCAATCGCCAATCCAATTAAAATAAGGACAGCCGTTAAATCGACCGCCCCTAAAAATATAAACACCCATGTGAGCATATTACTCTCCTTCAACGCCGACCATTTTTCCGTCTGCGTATAAGATATTAGAATCTGGATTCCACATAACCATAGCTCGGTCGATGAATATACCACCATTCGGAACGCCAAAGTCACCGTATTTATTAACAACGAAGGTTGTCGTGTATTTAATATCAACTACATCTTTATCCTTAATAAACTCATTTACAGCTTTCGCCAGTGCCACTGAATCTCCATCACTTCCAAAAATTTTTACTTTCATTTCACTTTCTCCTTTTCTGCTTTTTTAAGTTTCTTTTCATCCGGCTTATAGCAAACCGGTTTCTCCGAGTGCTCGTTCATCGGAACACCCAAACATACATTGCACGGATCTTTCTCCTCATATAAATCCGCATATTCACATAACGGACAATACTTTGAGAAATTTACTTCTTTATATATGTATTCCATTTGCACCTCCTGTTCTACCCAGCTATCAGATATACGCTAACCATGATCAAAATAGCAAAAGCAGCTGCACCCACAACACATATGATCTTATCTTTAATATCCATATCATATCTGAATGCAAAAGTTATAAATATGCTCATGGTGATTAACAGCAAAATCCATCCTATTATTACGTTCGTTTCATTCTCCTTTCAAAATAACTTTCCCCGTTCTCAAGCTCTTCTGCACATCGATTACCCTCTGATTTGTACTGCCAGCCCAGTGATAAGTGACATCGGAAAGCTCATCTACGAATTCTCCATCTACCAAAATATCAATCCATTTCATACCAGGTAGATCTCGAATTTCTTCCCATAAATATCCGGTATACAACCAAACAGTCTTACCTGGCATATATTTCTTGATGTATTTCGCCAAATGAAAAATGGTGTCCCTATTCTCCGGATATAAAGGATCTCCTCCAGAAAAAGTGACACCGCTGATATAAGACTTATTTACTTTGCTATATAATTCCTGCTCAGCCTCCACGTCAAATATCAATCCGTCATGTGGATTCCAAGTCACAGGGTTTTGACACCCTTTACAATGATGATTACATCCGGCCACCCAGAGCACTGTCCGCAACCCATCGCCGTTCCGCATATCATCTGTGGTTATGTTATGATAGTTCACATGAAAACACCTCCTAAAAATATCCTTCTTGTTTTAAACTGGTGTAGTTGTCGTCACCAAGAATCGTCATGTCTTTAAACGAAACATCAATTAAGTCACCGATTTCAGAAATTGTTTTAGCTGCAGAAATATCTGTGACACTTGGGGTCGAGTCTCCGGAAGGATGATTGTGAACCAAGATAAATGCTGTCGCGTTGAGCATGAGAACTTTCTGCGCTATTCCACGTCTATCGATAACACTCGCGTTAACGCTGCCAACCCCAATCTCAATGAATGATTTAAAGTGCATTTTTGTATCAAACATGAGTAAAAACGCATGTTCTTCTGAATATGTGTCCAATCGTAGAGCTTTACATAATTCGTAAACATGCTCGGGATGTCTGAATTGTTTTTTCTTAATATCTATTCTTTTCGACCAAACTTTTTCAAATGTGATTAATCCGTCTTCGTCAAGTCTGGTTTCGTATCTTCTGGCCAGCATTTAAATCTCTCCTCATTCATAAAAATAAAAGACCCGACGTTTCCGCCGAGCCCCTTAACTCATTTGAAAAATTGTTTCATTACAAATTTCTGATATTTCTTAGTTACCTCATAAGCAGCGTAATCTGTAGAAAATCCATTCAGCATTCTATTTGAAAAATCTGTAAAAGACATATCGAAATTATTTTCATCACGTCTTGTGATCTTAATAACCAGACTGTCGTTTTCATTAACTTTTACAAATATGCCTCCCTGAATCTTCTCTTTAAGTTTCGCATGTAAATTCGTGCTAAATAAATACTCATAATCTGTCATAACACCATTCCTCCTTTTCATTAAAGGAGTTGTGATTTTCGCGTCATTCCTCACTGTAATCCTCCACAGTAAAACCGAAACACCATTTAATCATTCTCTTCTGAAACCAGTTGAAGTGATGATCAACCAGTATTGCAACAGATCTAAGTTTACCGAACCGAATCTTTGCCCCATTTTTGATTTTAGGTATTTCGAGGCGGATTTCTTTTAAATCATCAATCATTTCTTGCGTCCTTCTTCTTTTTAGGTTGAGCTCTATAGCAAAAACTATTATCTTGAATAACTATTCTGTTATTAAATAAACCACAATATACTCCAGCGCCAGTTTTTGTAGGTTCTCCAAAACAATATAGACAATCAATGCAGTAACATTTAGCCAACGGTGGATTATCAAATCGGTGAGCTATTTTGTATTCGTATCGCTTAGTGTCTCGATAGTCGGATATTAAATCACGTATTTTTATGACTGACGTAATAGCGATTACTGAAACAAGTGTAATTGAAACAAATACTCCGATCATGAAAAATATATCTTTTAAATTGTCATACGGTATCCAATTTATTTTTGGTATTTTTAATCCCATCCAGCAAACTTCCTTTCATTGAATTTTTTCTTCTTATTTAAGGCTTTGGTAATTGCCATATCTATTCCGGATCGGCTTTTGATATGGTAGTAATATAAGTCTTTGTACGGAGTGTTCATTCGATTGATTCTACCACTAGCCTGTTCCATGACTTTATAACTATAGTTCTGTGAAAAGAATACAATTGTATCGGTTTTGACACAATTCCACCCCTCGCAGCCTGCAGTATATTGAACCAAATATATCCAGCGATCAGAATCCGGCACCGGCTGATGAGCATGACCGCTCCATTCGGCTACCTCATATCCTATATATTCGTCATCGCTGAATAAGTGAAGTAACATTTCTCTTTCGTAATCGAAATTGTAAAATATAATAGCTCTAGGTGTTTTCTCCAGGATCTCCATTAATGTTACTACACGAGACTCGTCAGTATTCACTATTCTTCTCAAAACATAACAAAGCTGAGAAGCCTGTTGGATTGGTTCATCCTTAAAAGGGTCCCATCTATTTCGGTTAACATCCTTATATTGAGGAATATCGTACTTAGCATACACATCAATATGATGAGGAACCGTAGTCCTTTCGAAGTTCATATCAACCAGTATTCGATCCCTCAACCTGATTAATCTACCAGTGTTTAAATACCTCTCAATCTGAGGATACTTCGTAAATCGTGAATATACCACATGCTCTCTACAAAACTCAGTCTTGTTTTTGTAGAAACCATTTGCCACAAATACCGGTATGTAATCGGCCCAGCAGTCTCCGGGTGTTGCTGAAAGAATAATCCAATTATTCCCACGGGCAATCTTCTGAAATGCTTTTACCCAGGCTCCTGAACCACAGACTCTATCCTCATCAAATATAAAGAACGCTCCATGAATTTCAGCGTATTTCTTAATATTATTCCAGGAATCAATTACGATTTTTTGCTCAGGATATAATTTATTCTGTTCTGAATCTGTTGACATGCGATAATTCGCCAACTCTGAATCCCACTCATGCGAGTCACGCTTCATAGCCGTAGTGATAATATAAAGATCCTGTGGATTCTTCATCGGAACATAATTCTGATTAATGAAGCGGCCGCCATTCTCTTTGAAATAATAATAGAGACCTGTTCTTGATTTCCCACTCCCCACGCCGCCATTAAGAATACAGCCATTACGCATTTTATTCACAGCGTCTTTCTGATAATCCCTGAGAAAATCTTTACTCATTTTTTCGCCTTTGGTGTAATCAACTTTTTATAAAGTTCAAGAGCTTCTTCTCCATCGAAAGCATTTATAACATCGACGGCTTCGCGGGGTTTTTTACGCCCCACGATTAAAACTGTGCCGTCCTTACCCGCCGATGAATCAAAACCTATAATTAATGAATCACTGGTCTTTTTCATCGCTTTCTCCTTTCTTAGGAATCCACTTCTTAAATACATCATTGAAATATCCAGCATTATCAAAGAAGTATTTAGAAATCGCCATAGCCAGACCTTTCTCCGGATCAAATGTGTCATCCTTACCGCATTTTACAACGGTCTTAGCGCCATCACTCCAAAATACAATTGTAGCCGGATCATTGAATATAACATTTTTAATTCTGGACATAGCCTTCTGATATGGTGATAATACCGTAAGGCCCGTTCCGTATAGTTTGTTGATCGTAGCTTTCAAAGCGTCAGTATCTAAAGGAGGCACTGCCGGCGTAACATATTCAGCTCCGTCTGTTGTCATGTTAAGGATATCACTAACACAAGTTCTGCACGTTTCCTTACGGTCTTTATTTGCACATAAATTACAATAAATATTCATAATCATTTCTCCTTTTCTTCCAATTTCATAGTAACTCCGCATCTCATAGCTGCAATTGCAATCCTAGCGTCCGTACACTTTCCTGCGACTCTATATATTGTATAAGCCATGATTCCGTCTATAACAATTTTTGCTCCGTCACTCATAAACATCACTCCCTCATTTATCTTCATTCTTAGACGCAACTATTGTGAATAACGTCGAATCAAAGTGATCTGGGTAATAGTATTCCTTAACCGGCGTTGCGGTTACTGAAATGATGTTCCAGCCATCTTCCTGCAGATTCCGTAATTCTTTGTCCAAATTACTTGCCAAATCACATACTAAATACCTGTTATGTGCTCGGACTTCGAATGCTCGTACGATCATGTTCACTCCTCTGGGCTTTCTTCCTCAGCATATCTTGCTGCAAATCTATCAATATTCTGAATGACCTCCATGGACTGCAGATATGCAGTACGACCAGTTTTGCCATTTACTTCCCAGTCATATGGTCTTACATCCAGATTGACCGAGCGAATATCAATCTCATCCACGATGGATACCATATCCTCGCTCAGTTCTCTATGTGCATTTCCGGATACTAAATATACCTGTGGTCCACGCTCGTTAAATTTCACTTTAACCGAGAGATATCTGAATGGCTCTTCGCCTTCGTCTCTCGGCTCTTTGATTTTCACATTCCAGCCACGATCGATAAGTTCATCAGCGAGTTCCTGGTTTGGAATAACCACTGCGAAGTTGCGGTCCCCCTCACGATTGAATTTGCATCCCTCTCCTCTGAGGTTTTTGTAAATGATTCTTGCGTCGTTAATCTGTAAAATGTCTCTTGGTGCAAATGTCAGTTCCATAATTCTTTTAATCTCCTTTAAATAAATATAATTTTGTATAAAACAAAGAGCCTCAGCTATTTCTAGCCAAGACTCTCAGTTTGCTTATTGAATGAAGCCAATTTTCGCGTACTTCATTATTTCATAGAAATCCTTGAGTGATAAGGTCGCCATACCATATTTACATTCACTGCAAGCACCGTTACATCCAACACTTTCCGTGTTATTGTTTTTCATATTCGGATGTTCACAATGCATGTCCACTGTGTATTTAATCTCACCATCTTTGGATTTTAAATAATGCTTCAGCTTCATAAAATCACTCCTTTCATAATAGGAAAGGATTTCTCCGCGAATATCAATTCCAAGGTAACTCTACCTCTTCATCGGTGCCTTCTGGAATATTCATAAAATCCGGTAATGGTTTTTCTTTAGGAATATACGGATCTTCAGATATAAACCATTCGTAATCACCATATTTAGAAATAGATTCAATAGCATCATTAACGAGCTTGTTATAATATGATCGGTCAACAATGCCATCATTACCAGAGATCAGCTCTGCTCCCGATATCTTTTTCTCTTTTCCAGTATCCGGATCGATAATCGTCACCATCTCCGCAGATTTCGTCAACAGCATTTCTGCCTCAAGCCATCTGAATCCTGTCGTACCGGTAGCCGCGTAGAATTTACCATTCTGCTCTCTGACGAGAACGCCACCGCCCTTGCCAGGTTTAACCGGACAGAATTCTCCGACTTTACCGACGAATTTACGGTCATGACCATCATCGATCAGCTCCTGCAGTACGCCAGCTTCCGGTTCAAACGTGGTATCTGAGATTTTGCCTTTTTTGTAGTCGGATTCCAACTTCTCAAGTTTCTTCTCGTATTCAGATACATCCGGTAATTTCTCATTCATATCTAAATATAAAGCCGATTTCACTGAGAAAGTTTCTCTCATATCATTGATTGTTACTGGTTCCCGGCTGAAACAAGTCTTGAATACATAAGGAACCGCAAACTGCTTGCCAGTAGCTGTCCATGGATTATTCTTATGCTTCTTATTATCTCCTGGAGCATATCCATACATAGCCACACACTCATCTGGGTCTTTATACTTAGCGATATAAACTGCATTGTTTACAAGACACATCCGATCGTAAGTAGCCTCATGCTCAAATGTGTAGCCATACCGCTTACCAAAGTCCATGACGAATTTGATAATCTCCGGTGTAGCATCCGGAATCTTAATGGAATCTGTCTTGATATGAGCAACAGTAAATCCTCTCTTCTGTACCTCATGTTTAAGATCCACCATAAACAGCGCGCCACGTTTGGCAACGATATTATCTTTGTTACGAATATCCCTGAACGGATTGTCGAAGTTAGCTGATGTAAGGCCATATACCGAGTTGATTGCAGTCTTGAGTGCGTTAGCAAGATCTTTGGATGTCAACTCGCCATTCTTAACCCTCTCAATATGTTTCGTGAGTTTACCGTCTAACATGCCATTGACAATATCCCAGGCTTCATGTTTGATAGATACACGTCCCTCGACGATTTCTCTATATGCTGTTGTATATCTGACTCCAAACAGACATTCAGCAATGGTGCTGTGTGGATGCATTGAAGCAATATCCAGCAACGCTACGTTTCCATACATGCCTGGTTCAGCGTATACATAACCGCCCTCGCCAACTTCTTCTCCACGATATGTAGAAACACCATTTTCGTATTTGTAGCCCGGAAAATATGGCAACAAGCTGCAGGCTTCTCCATGAGGTTCTGCCATCATTTCCCTGCAGGATTTCTCAAGGAATGCTTTCACTTCCGGATCTAACTCATATACAGGTTCGGCCAAGTTACGATACTGGAACTCATTCTGAGGGTGCTTATTATTGCCAAATATAAATCTCTGAGTCAGAGTATTGGTGGTGTCGTTCACAGTCAATCCGGCCAGATCAGCCAGAATCTCTCTTGCAATAAAATCACTTTTCAGGTAATCCCATGCAGCTTCCGTCGCCAGGACGTCGTTATCGCAATACTCCGCTACTTTCTGCCATAATTCTTTTGGCACAGGTTTGTCCCACGGAAGTCCAAGCTCCTGATGGTGAATCCCCATTTCGATCTCGAGTTTTTTTAAGCTCTTTTTGTTACCCGCAGAAGCGAAATCATAAATATCAGTATATGAAATATTGTACGCTTCGCCGAATAATACCTTTCGACTGTCACCTTTTTTCGTATTTACAATTTTCTGGGATAAATCATACAGCTGCTCGTTCGTATACCCCATCATACAAGCATATAACATATGATTATCATATCTACGACAATTAAATCCAACCAACCGGAATTTGATAAGTTCTTCAATATCCTGTGGTCGTGGATTTATCAGCCTTACGATAGGCTTTCCCTCCCCCTGTACTTTCCAGTTAACCAAGAACAAGTTAGGAAATACCTCGCAATCATAAAAAACCAGCGGCTTCTCATCGTTTGTGAGCGCTACCGCCGGTTCTTCAGATTTAAATTTCATTTTGCTTACAAGTCTCAGACAATAATCAGCCTGATTGGTGCTCTGGGCTGCGAAAGAATATACCGCGTTTCTCATATCAGATACATCATAAGCTTTGCCGCTGGCGTAAGCATCATTGAGAAGCTTATTGATAAAATCAACACTGCTTCGAGTGTCGTGATGATATTCTTTTTCGAGATTTCTCTTTATGGTAGTTCTGAGACTCTGTTCGTTTTTAAACCCTTCAATATTTATCACTTTTTTTCCTCCCTCCTTCAAAGGAAGTCCTGAGCTAATATGTGCAATAGGTAAATCATTGCATTTTGTAAGCTTTCTCCTGAGTGAACTTTTTCCTGTGAATACCTTTATTTCAATGTCTTTGTCGTAAAGACGGTTGAGCAGTGTTGAATCACCATCATAAATATAATGAAGATGAATCCCTGCGCCACTTTTACTTAACTCAGCATATGTAGCCGGCCATTTGCTTGCCGCAGCCAGATTTTTCTCGAATGATTTATTACCGGACTCATCCTTAATATCAAAATCAATGACTATATGATTTTCTGGAACCTTGACATAATGAAGTTTCGATGTGTCGATATCGCTGAGTTTGGTTTTGACTTTATCCCAGGGCTTGACAGGGGTTTCATTTTCGTTTGCGTATTGAGCAAAACACTCGGCGCAGGACTCATCGAAGACTGACTGTATCCCCTCTCCAAAATCGATGGATTTCTGTATTTGTTGTACATCTTTCTTCTCACTCCTCATATCCTTCTCGAATTTATCAAGTCGGAACCCTGAATATACATTCCGAGCCTGAGATTCGCTGTCAAATTCCTCGTCGAAATTCCAGAAATAATTCCTAAGCTCTTCTTTGAACACTCTCTGAGAATATGGATACGGTACCTTGGTCTCGTCACAATACACCTTATACATCTCCCATGCAGTTTTGAGAGTCGTTCCGTCATTCTTTTTAAACACACTGAATGAATCAATCATGAAATTATAGAAATCATTTGTAGCACCCATCATCAGCGTCGGAACATATGAATCGTACGCATGTTTGTTCGCCAAATATACCTGATGACAGTGATACGCAATTCCCGGAAGCTCAAAAGGGATTTTATCCATACAATCTGAATATTCCCTCTGGTCGAGTTTATTGCCGGATGGCGTGACATCGATCAATCGTCTGAGTAAACCAGATTTGCTGTCTGTAATTTTCACTGGCTTATTAGTTCCCATAAATAAGAAAGCGTTGAATCTATTTGCATAAGTAGATTTAAACTTCTCATTTACAGTCATAAGCTCGTGAGATACAAGACTGTTTAATCGAGTATTATCCTCAATTTTTGACAAATCTCCATCATGCTGAATCGCGATAAGCGGGTTTGCTTTAAACGCCTCTAACGCAAAAGAGTTATTAGCCGATCCCAACGCCTTAGCGTCAAAGACCGAATAATAACCCTCAAATAACTGCTGTATAATATTTAAGACTGTCGATTTACCGGTTCCTGCAGAACCATAGAGAACCATAAACTTTTGAATATGTTTGGAATCCCCTTCGATAACTGCACCAATCGCCCATTCGATTTTCTTCCGCTCCCCCGGGGAATATAAAGTAGACATAAGCTTTTCGTACCCTGAAATATTACATTCTCTCAGCGGATAACTGAGCGTTCGGCTGGCATAATCCTTTTTATTTGTCTTTGTATCACCAAATATAATTTTCTCGTCTAGTGGATGATAGTTGTCTCGCATCTGCTTTTGGCAATATTTATGCCAGGCGTCTATAGAACCGGAATTTGAATCCCACATATATTTTGTGTTAAGTTCATCAATCGCGTGTTCTTCCTGTTTTTTCGTATATTCATATAATGCGGCATCAACCATGTTGATCACGTCTTCTTCGTCAGTAGACCAGAGACCGGTATCTTCATTCCAAACAGCATAGAAATCGCCGCCCCGTATCATGAGATCCGACGATTTCTTCAGAACAAATTTAGGGAATATCTCGGTGACACCCTTTTTCACTTGGCGCGTCGAAATCTTCATGAAATCAATCATTACACTATGCTTCTCCTTTCAAGATTTAAGATATGCTGTCGAGATACCAGCATAATTGTGTCCAAATGTCCACTTTTGTTAAATCCACGTCAACGCCTCGAATTCTGAATAAACCGCCATCCCCGTCTGACTTATACTGTCTATCCAGAAATGTATTTACGATATTTCCAGCAGATTTCTTATCAAAATTATTATCATTCATAGCTCCAAGGCCCATAGTCGTGATCATTCCCCAAAACCATTGCCCGGTTCGATCGCCGAGTGCCGGATTGTCCATGATGGTCTCCTCGATTCTAATGGCCAAAGCCACCATCATCTCCAGAACGCTGCATGGACCTTCGAGACAATCTCTAATCCAATCATTCTGATTTTCTCTGCCTGTATCAACAGCAAATCGCCATCTAAGATCTACGCCATCCTCAGCTCGGTTTTCGTCGCTTCGCATTTCGCATCTGAACGTAATCATATGTAAGCACGAAAGAAGTTTTTTATAAGTCATCTTGCCTGAAAACCTCTTTCCGCAGACAATATCAGTCATCCATTCGAAATATTCGTTGATAATATTGTTTTTATCCATCCGTTCTTCTCCTATCGTGTAGGATAGACGTCACCGAATCTTCGAGTGTCCATGAGAATCTCGTATTCTTTATCAAGAGTCTCATTTCTGACAAATACTGAATCGTCCTCATATTCACCGAAATGATTCAGAGCATCGCTTCCAATAGTTTCTTCAATGTCGTCTTCGTCCATAACACAATTTGCCTCGTCGGTAACAATTCCATCAGCCCAATATGTCAGGCTTTCGGATGGAAGTTCGCTTTCGCTGAATTCTTCCGGTGAAATAACATATTTATCCATATAATCCTCCTCTTCTTTTTTATCGGAATATTTGTTTTCTAAAATAATCTCTCTGGCTGTTTTGCGTTCTGCATAATCGACATGCGTTTGTTTAGGCTGTGCCGTAATATCAACGTCCATGCCTTCTTTTACCTCAGCGATATCCTCAACGGTCGGATGTTTCTTACTCCATATTTCCTTTACCGAAGCAATTTCCTCGTCAGCCAGTTTTTTATATTTATCCTTTACGAGTTTCCATGTTACTGCGGAGCCAATAGCGACTCCTGCAACAAATATAAGAATTTTATTTATCATGGTCTTTCCCTTTCTTTGAAAATGGGTTTTCTACGCTCTTATGAATATAAATCTTTTCGTCGATTATCACTCCGGGTATTTTTCCCATCTCAAAAAGAGCTTTTAAAGTATTTCTGCCGCTATGCCATTTGACGGCAGCTTCGTCCAGGGTCATAAGACCAGGAAGCGTATCACCATCGAATATAGACACGTTTTCCAAATTATTTTCCAGAATGAATATGATAAGTTCTCTACCTGTCATGATTTCTCCTTTCACCAAACGCGATCGTAAATATCCCTATAGGTATTCCCCGACCCAATGCTATTGAGTCCTGTCGTTCACATCAGATCAAGGATGTTTCCATCAACATTGAAATCAAGCAGAATTGTTCTTTCATATCCGTTCACAAAGTTACGATTCGCTTCTTTGCTGGTATCGTAAATGCCGAAATCGACATAGTTATCACCGATCGGATTCTTTTTATCATAGATCCATCCTACAATCTGGCCTGCTCTTGTGTGGGGGATACCAAGCATATCGTATACTTCATTCAGGAATAAATGTCCACGATCTTCCAGACGTTTAGTTGCCGCTGCTTCCTGCTGGCGTAAGAAAATCATATTGAGTTCCGGATCTTTGGTCCATCCAATACATCCATCATCGAAGAATTTCGCAAATTCACTGATGGCGTTTGGATCTACTACGTCGACAGTCTTTTTTACAGTCTTTTCATTACCTTTTTCGTCGGTAACAGTCTCCTCCACTTCCTTAGCTTTGATGTTATAACGGAGCTCTTTATCCAGTTCTTTTCCGAATCTTTCGACGACTCTTCCACGATATTCTTTGAAGCTTTTATCGACTGCTGTGTAAGCTGCAGCCAGTGCAATGTTCCTCTTTCTGAGAATATTGTTAGATGTGAGAATGGCCGTGATAGATAATCCTCCGAGAATAACCGCAGGAGCATAAACTTTAGCAACCTTCAGAGCGGTCTGCGTATACACAATAGCAAGATCTTTGTTTCCGTCGTCCTGCGTATACTCCTCATTAACTTTATCTGGATTCTCAATCACATCGTGAATGGAATCAATTCTATCTCTGGAGTCGTCTAAAATATCGCTCAGTTTAGTTGTGGCCTTGCAAGCCATCACTGCACTTGCCACCGCGCCGATTACTCCAGCCACCACAAGGATCTCCGGGCTGTGTTTCTGCAGTTTAAACGCCATTCTGTGTGCTGATCTGGAAATAGTATTCATAAATGCTAATTTTTTCATTATTCGTTCTCCTTTTTAAACTCTTCGATTTCTTTCACTGACATACCAACAATTCCGGCAGATTCATTGGAATCCGTATGCATAAAATATTCTTCTCCCTGCGGATACATATATCTGAACATGCAATAGTTTGCGGCATCTGCCAGATATTCTAAGTTACCTGTTTCTTCAAATTTCTGAATACACTTTTTAAGCGATCCAATCGCATCCACATATCCTGATACGAAATTTCTTGAAGCTTTTCCGTATTTGAAATATGACTGCACGACGAGATCTTTTCTAATCTCATCGAATTTGTTACTGTATTCAGTTTTTAAAATAATCTTTTTTGGATCTTCCATGAATCCTCCTTAAATCGGTTCTGCTTTTGGAAGTTTGATCATGTAACCGTCCCGAACTCTTGAAATATCAGCTCTGGCAAGACTCTTCCAACCGTATTTATTATCTGTATAGTTGCATGTCATGCCGCATAAATCGTACATATCAGCAACGCTGACAACTCCGTATCTGTCCATTAATTCATCCATGCTGGATAATACTTCATCAGCCTCACCTCGGGTATCGAACACAACATCGTCAAAATCGTAGCTGGCCCTTACCGACCTTCTTGAGTTACGACTCGTGTTATCGGAATATGATCTATATGACACATAACTGGATGAACCGCGACTGCCACTTCGTTTGTCTCCATATAACATCATATCGACTCCGTCTTTCACAATATCTGAGACAGCTTTTTTGATTGCTGGCACAAGCACGTCAAGAAAAATATAAGATTTGACATTAGATACGTCTTCCGAAATAAATACGTCTTTGAATTTGCTTACCTCGCTCTTCTTTTTTCTCTTGACGTTGCCGGTAACGACCTTGTCTACTTTTTTCTCAGCAGCTTCTTTGGCTTCAGCTTTTGCTTTATGGGAATTTGATCTGTAATCTTCCATGTGTTCTCCTCTCTTAATCAACCATCATAATTTTTCCGGGTAGCGTAATTCGTGATCCAGCAATACAGTTATTTCTTTTCTTAAATTGATATGTTAAATTACTTCTTGCTTTCTTTTCGGAAGGAGCCACTGTCTCTCCCTCCCAACTATCAGCAAGAAGAGTGTTAAATTCCATGACCGGACCTTTATAAGTAAATTTAGGCATGATACACTCCTTTCGAATAAAAGAAAAAGAGGAATACCTTGTTATAGGTACTCCCCTGCCGGAATATAAATCTTATTCTTCTGATGCTTCATCAGATTCAGTTTCGTCGACTTCTACATAATCGGAATCAGCTACCACATCTGAATCGTCCTCTCCGCTTCCAGCTCTTGATCCGATCATAAAGGCGGCTACCAAACCCAGTCCAATCACTGCGCCTTTCGCAATGTTCTTTCCGTGTTTCTGTAATCCTTCCTTCGCTTTCGTTCCAAAAGCTTTCAGTTTAGATTCCTTAACTTCTTCAGTAGCTACTTCTGTCCCCGTATTCTCCTCTGTAGTTACCTCAACTTCTTTAACCTCTTCTGCTTTAATTTCTCTCATCTTAATAATCTCCTTTCAGATTTTTATATTCTTTTCATTAAACAATATGTATTTTTCGCGAATCTACATAAGCTTTGAGAAGTCATATCTCGGCGCAATATGATAGTCCAGAGTAATGCAAGGTCTACCGTCATCTGCGACCATGGCTCCATAGCTTATTTCGAGTAAACCATCATCAACATTCCAGCCAAGTTCATCGCCCATGTCTGTATTACTCAAACCAATTTCATTATAGAAATCATTTAATGCCGCATACATCTCGTACACCATGGTTTCATTGATCTTATTGACTGCAGCACGGATTGTCTGAATATCTGATTCAAAATATCGTCCGGAAATACCGTCATAGCAAAGCTGCTTGCCGGTTCCTGTGATGATTACTTCATTTTTTGAAACCGGTTTCTCATCCAGGTGTTTCTGGGAAACTTTATCTCGGATGACTTTTTCTTTATCTTCACCGATTTCTTCCACGACCTTCTCACGGTATTCATTCAGTGCCGTTTCAGATAATTTATAAGCCGTAGCCAATGCTGCGTTTCTTTTCGCGTTTACTGAATGAGATCCGAGCAGACAAGCAATAGATGCAACACCACTGATAGCTGCTGGAATATAACATTTCCAGGTTGCTTTTACTACTTCAAGTTTGGTTAAGTTTTCTGCCACAGCTCTTACGTGGGAATCTGAATGTTCCTCATTCCATGTGGTGGCCTTTTCAAATTTAACCTCCTCAATAAGTTGTAACGCTTTAGGAGTAGCTTTAACCGCTAAGACAGTCGCAGTAATGCCGCTCGCTATGCCAATCCCAAGCAGGATTTCAGGACTTCTTTTTCCGAATCCTCGTTTCACAGTTTTAATGAATTTCATTACAGATTTGTTCATGATATCTCCTTTCAAATGAACATGGTTTTGTTAAAACAAAAATAAGAAGTCCATTAGGACTCCTTATCTGTTTTCTCGGTAATATACTCATCGAGTTTCTTATTAATTTCTTCTTTTGATTGCTTGTCTGTAGCCCAGCTAGCAGCTAATCCGCCGATAGCTACGGCAACCCAACCAGCCATTTTGATTAAATCATATTTAGCTTTCACGAGTATACCTCCTTTCCGTTAAAGTCGTTGGAATTCTCGCGAGTCAGTAATACTCGTCATAATTAAGGACCGGTTCGAACGGCATTTCGATAATATAAAATACGGAACCATCGTCAAGTTTTGCCGGAATGTGGTTGAATTCAATCCAGAACATTCCTTCATCCATCGGAGCCCATCCGGCTTCAGCACCCCAATCAGTAGGCTCCAGGCCGAGGAATTCGTACAGTTCGTTTATAACTGCTTCACCTCTGAGAATATAATTTCGATTCAAGTGATATTCTGCCATGAGGACCTGCTCGAGACTTGCTGTAAAGAATCTCTTTGAATATTCATCATACCAGAGCACTGGATCAGAAGAATTTTCATCCAAAGATATATCACAAGGACCGCTTAAATATGATGCTTCAATATATACTGTTTTGGACTTCTCCACCGCTAAAGCTTCGATAACTTTCTTGTCGGCCTCGTCACCGTACAATTCCTTGAGTTTTCGCCGATAGTCTTTAAAGCTCTGATCTAATAAGGCATACGCGCTGGCCATAGAGGATTGAGTCTTTCGATTCAACATCTGAGCTCCAAATATACATATAACAGTTGCTGAGCCCAACAACACTGCCGGAATATAAGGCACCGCAGCTACTTTAACCTTCTCAAGCGCAGTCAAATCCTCTCCTTTCTGAGATTCGGCTTCCCGGATAAGTAACAGTGCTTTTGGTGTGGCTCTCGCCGTTGCGAATGCCGTAGATACCGTCCCCATCGCAGCGAGTATCGTCAGGATCTTTGGTGAGTTTCTCTTGAGTGTCATTTTTACGTTCATACGATTTCTCCTTTCGCGTGAATGAAAACAAATAGTAAAAGAAAAAGAACGGGATTCGAACCCGCGATCTCCGGAATATCCGGTGCTCTACCATCGAGCTGCCTATTTCTCTCATTAAAGGAGATGATTTTTACGCGAAACTAAAAAGAAAGAGCCCTTGTTAGGACTCAATCTCAGCCTTTACATATCTTTCTTCTAAATCGGAAATTTTGGACATAAATTTACATTTCCAATTAGCATCATCTCCGTTCAATAGTTCTGTAGCATATGACGCTGACGCACCATACCCTTTCAATAGTCCAAGGATATATCCTTTTCCCATCATGAACGATGTTTCAGCCACCGCATACAAAACACCACAGATTGCTAATCTTTTAATAAGTACATTCATACCAATTACCTCCTTTTGATTTTTGTCATAATAGCATATGGATATTTCGCGAAAAAAAAAAAAGAAAGAGGTCAATGAATGATCGCACCTCTTTCCTGCAGAGTTATTTACCTCTGTTTAATAACAGGTAGATAAATATACCTCCAACAATTGCGATTAATACATCACTCATTTTCCTCTTCCTCCTTTGAGAATTTTGTTCTAATAGAATTTACGATATCATTGCCGTAATATACGATATATGGTATACATGCCGAAATTATCATAATCAACATCCATCCTTTCCAATGGATTAAAATCCAATCAAACTGCGGTTTTACAACCATTTCTTTGTAATCTTCTAATGATTTCTTCATAGTAAATTCCTCCTTTAAAATATAATTTTCTCATTATAGGAGTTGTAAGATACGCGAAAAGCAAGAGCCATTGCTGACTCCGCTTCGTGATTACTGTCTTTTCTTAATAAAGTGTCGGATAATTAATGCTATAATCACGACACATACAATCGCATCGCCGAATACTACAATTCCGGCAGCACCCAACGCTGCTACGCCGAGCACTGTCAATATTGCTAATACCGCCAATATGATGAATAAGATTGTAAATAATATCATAATGTAATCCCTCCTTTGAAATTAGTAATCTTTCCATTAGAGAAATTGTTTTTAACGCGAAAAAAGAAAGAGCCCTAGATTTCTCTAAAGCTCCTTCTTTGACTAGGTGGTTATAATTTTCTTCCGCACATTGGACAATATTTTATTTCAGTTGATGTTTCCAAGATACTCTCCCCTGCACATGGAATAAATAGATTCCCGATTAAATATGGTTTTCCATCATAATCTTCATTAACATAGATTTCCATACTCAAGACATCAGGAATTTCACCTATTCTAATTTGTTTATTGATAATATCTTCATCAGCTACATTGCCCTCGCTATAGTTGCAAAATTTACACATAATAGAACCTCCTTTATTTTTAGTCATAATAGCAATTGTAATTTACGCTAAATATCTCTTCGATCGAAACACGTTTCCCAGCGTTCTCGTTTCAAAGGTTTCATCTTCAAAGCCCACATGATCTGTCGGATGCTAGTTGTAGGATATAATCCATCCGCACACTCTCCGGAACGTTCATCGAAGAACTTCTTAAAGCCGGAATGCAGATATAAAGTATCAACCAGCCACGGATCGATTTCGGTCCAATATGTTGATTTAGTTTCTGGAATATAACGCTGCTGAATAACAGCCAGACCTTTTTCTCCGATTTTATATAAAGTACAGTGACTGTATACCGGATGATCACAAATATAAGTCTGTCCATACATGGAGGTGTAATGGTCTGGCTTGTCGTAATGGTATCTCATAATCTCCTCGTAAAAAGAAAGAGTCCTTGTTAGGACTCAATCTCTACCTTCTTTCGATTCAAATACTCTATAAATTGGTTTTTGTTCATTTTACTGGTTATCGCTTTACCAAAATTATAATACTGTTTCATAGTTTTTCCTTTAATATGTGGCGTTGGTCCAAGATTGAACTGTTCCCACGTATAATCACTCCATAAAACTATTACATAATTATTTTGATAACTGTTGTTTGCTCCCCAGTGTATATGTTTTACAATTTTCTCATCGTTCATAGATTTTCTCCTTTCAGATTTTTTTTTCATTACAGGAGCTGTGATTTTCGCTAAAATTGGACATAAAAAAAGAGCCTATATCGTTTAATATAAGCTCTTTGCGACATTATTTCTCTGTCACGCTCTTTATAATGTTAGCTAAGTATAAACAAAATAACGGTATCAATAGTGCTAAAAACCAATAGCTAAAATCGAAACAGGCATCATTTTTTATTATTTTACCGACTATCATGAATAATATCGAAATCAAAATAACAATGCAAATTGCCGCGTTCAAATATTTATGCCTCAGTTTTTGATTCTTTTCTTTCGTCTGCTTATCGTATAATTCCAATTCGAGTTCTTTTAAACGAATTTCTCTTTCAACTTCGGCCTCTTTAATCCTGGCTTCGTCTACTTTACGATATGTATGGGTGGTGGTGCCATCATCAATTAGGATCTTAGCTCCACAATATTGGCAAAAACACTGTTTGTGACCTTCTTCAATACTAATGTCAGCACCGCATTCCGGACATTTTAAAGAGATGATTTTTACCATTTTTCATCAACTCCCGGATACAGTCAGTAATCGCTGGCTTACTCTATTTTGAACATCCAGATAATATTTAAGTTCTTCAGTATTTAAATCAGAATTCCCCATGTCGTCCATTTTCTGTGTGAAATCAGCATATTTTTTCATATATTCGGTATAGTCATTTAACATGGATGCGACATCATCTGAATTCTCATATTTCTCCATAAAATCACAATACTCATTCATGAAGCTTTCATAGCTGTCCAAAAAGTCCTTTACCTCTGGACGAATTCCTGTCGAATCAGCAGTTGTCGTATCGTCTGCTGGAGCTTCTGTTTCTGCGGGTGCTTCTGTTTCAGTAGGCTGTGGTTCAGGAGTCGCGGTCGGATCTGCTACTGGAGTTTCTTCCTTAACAGTATTTGTTGAGCTTTCACCACATCCGGATATAGCTCCTACGCCAACCATAGCGCATAACACAGTCAATATTATTTTCTTTTTCATCATAAATAGCCTCCATTCTCTTCAAGTCTATATGAATATTATACTACTCCTACATAATTGTGTAAACAAAATAAAACAAAGACGCCAAGTTTCCTCAGCGTCCCTGCTTATCCGTATTTTACTTCTTCGGAAGAAGTTTGTTAATGAAACCACGTCCCATTATAGTAGTGATTGTTCCGGTTTCCTCGAACTTAAATGATTTCAGAGTCCCCCAGATAATTACTGCAGTGGATACAACAGTTTCGCCAATGCTTATAGCATACTTGATTTTCCGATCTGTAGCTTCTGCTTTCATCTGCTGAACTTTAAGATCTGTATCGATTTCTCGTGCATCTCTTTTAAGTTCGTATTCAGTGTTAAGCTTGCTGATCTCAATCTGTCTGTCCATAAGCTTAGTGATTCCTTCGACGGCTACTTTGTAATCGTCTGAACCAAGCTCTGCTTCACCCAAAGCCTCAAGTTCTTCCTCCAATTCGCTTCTTAACAGTTTTTCGATAGTTTCCATTTTGAATTCCTCCTTTAAAAATAAGTTAATACGTTTCCGTAATAGGGACTGTTATTTGTGCGAATTATGCAGAATAACCATGGTTTTGTTCACAAGGTTTACGTCTTTTGGTAAAGAGACTTTTACTGAGTAGAAACCTTCATCAATAGAAATCTCATCATCTGAATATGGCATAACTGTGAAATATCCATGTCCAGATGTTTCCTGGTAAAACAAACGAGTAATGGCGATTCCTGTAAACATTCCTCCGAGAAAAATTAAATATGACATGCAACATCCTCCTTTGAATTGTTTTTATGAAAATCCCTCCCCGGGAATTTTTCACATTACAAATATAACTTTGTTTCCAGTAACCTGCATACGGATTCTAACCTAGAATAGCGCTTTGTCTAATCTAGGTTAAAAATAAAAGAAAGAGCCCTTAATAGAACTCTTCCTCGTATTCCTCAGATTTTGCTTTGGCATATAAACCAATAGAAATACAGTCAACCACAAACATTGCGGTTCCAGCCAGTGGCATTGTGTGTAACAATATTATTGTAAATATCATCATCAATATCACCACTTCTACTTTCACCAGCATCTTTGTGATTTCTTTCCTTTCTTTAATTGACATAATAAAACCTCCTTCAAAATATGTTTTCTTCTCGTAAAAGGGGCTGATTTCTACGCGAAAAATAAAAGACAGAGGCTATGCCCCTATCTTCTCTGCTTTCTCAGTTTCTCTTTGCAAAACGCTTACTTCTTTCTTGAGTTTTTCAACTTCGTAATTTAACTCTTCCGCATAACCAATAAGTTCCTTCATCAGTTCTATAGCTTTCAAATCTCGATCGGATATCAATCCGTCTTCGTTCTTAGCTGATCTGATGGCAGTTAACATAAAATAGTTCATACGTCCTTCGAATTTCATTCTATCCATTTCAATCTCTCCTTTGAAATAAGTTTTTTCATTAAAGTGACTGTAAATTCCACGAGTTACGGTGTATAATTATTAGACACAATATATAAGGAGGTCCACCATTATGAATGGATATTTCGCAGAAAATGAAGATGAAATTATTCAGCTTATTCTCCAGGGCGAAGCAGTTTGTGATTGCGGTGCGTTGATGAATTTAGAAGATGATCAATTCATATGTCCCAACTGCGGTAAAGTCTACGACATTGGAGAGTATGAGGATAACGGCCCGTACACCAATCTTGTGGATGGTTGTATACTCATCGAACCCGAACCGGACATTCCATCAGGATGCGTTTCATGCGGCGCTCCATATCCGAAGTGCAAGACATCCTGCGATAGATTTGACGATTGAAGCTAATCTAGGTTTGTGATATACTATTATTCCAACCAAATCATGAAAGGAGCTTCAATATGACTAAAGTAGAAATCAACACATTTATTGAAACCATGGAAGAATTCGGTGATATCTGGACCGCAGACCAGGTAGAAGAAGTCTATGGAAATAGCACCCTTAAAGAAGCTATTGCCGATCGCAAATCATCCCACGAAAAAATGGCAGACCTGATTGGTAAGGTTATTAATTGTTAAAAGAAAAATAAGAGGATAGCTGTCCGCCAACAGCCGTCCTCTTACTTTCTCTAGCTGAAAGATGTTACTCTTCTTTGAGTGCATTTATCAGCAGCATGTCAAAGAATGCCCTGTCCTTGGATATAAGAATGAGCTGTCGCTTCTCATCTTCACTCAGATCCATCTCTTTAATTGTCTGGATGGTCTGTTCATCAAGTTTGAAGCTAATCTCCTTCAATTTGTCCTTGGACACCTCTTTGACTGCATCTAATAAAAGTTCGTAATTCATAGTAATTCTCCTTTCTTTTCTTTGTCATAAAATGAGTTGATTTTCACGCGAATTCAATCCCTCATCTTATTTAAAATCCAGAAGAATCTCCTATAGCTTTCGTAATACACATCTTTGCAGCACGGTATATCCATTTTGATTTTTAACACATCGTAGGATAGTCCCTCGGTTACTCCTTTCACTATGTATTCAGCTAAGTCTCCGTTTGCTTTCTCCGCAGCTTTACGAACCATGTCCATACGTTCGGAGTAATAAGCTTTCATGATACCAACTCTTTCGGTCGGATTTGAAATATGCTTCATCTTACCGAAGGATGTCAGATCGGCGGGTCTTCCAAGTAATCCGGTCATAGCTTCGTAAGTTTTCTTCCATATAGGATACTGCATACAAAAATGCTTGAGTTCATAATATCGATGTCGTTCTATCCAATATGGATTCCTCTCCGATACCTCAGGTCTTATCGTAGTTCCCATGTTTACTTCGTCCTTTCCAAATATAGCCTGTTTCTTCATAAAGTTTCTTCGGGGAAATATAATAATTAATGCGACCAAATTTACTATTCATCTGATCGATAGATGTTATTACTTTCCCATTCCTGGTAGCGGTACCTATGCTTAGATAACCGGTAATGATACCCGCACGAACCCAGCAGGCATCTTTACCATACACCCGTGCCGCTACTGCTACTGGCACTGATCCAGATCCAAATACTACTTCATCCAATGTTTTCCCTCCTTTCACGATTATTGTAGGCTAATGGCGTCTATTTGTTAAAACAAAGTCAGTGGAAAATATAACCTTTTAATCTTATGATGCACAACACATAAAAATGTTTTTACTACCGCCGTCTTTTCGCCACCGGTGCATCGTCATTTCGCTTGGATAATCCTCGAATCCAAGTGTATCTGGTGTTATGGTTCCTTCGATCACACCTTGTATGATTTCTTTTTCATAGTGTTTGAACGGGATTAAAGTGTCAGGTATAATTCGATGTATTTCACCACATTGCAGGCATCTATATCTATACACGTAGATCTTTCGTACTTCACCGTACTTACCCTTCACTATTCTTTTAGCTTTATCATAATAGTGTGTCTGTCCTCCGCAATGCGGGCAGATAGGCCCATTATCGTATGTCATATAAACCTCCTAAATATATAATGTAGGAATTGACTATTCCTACACCGTATGATATATAATATAAAGTGAAAATACAATGGAAAGGATTGGTAACGATATGTTGATTAAATGTCCAGAATGTGATTTACAGGTTAGCGATCGTGCTTTTGCGTGTCCCCATTGCGGTTATCCGTTAAAAGAGCAACCCAAACCAGTAAGAAAATCATCAAGGAAAAGACGTCGGCTTCCAAATGGATTCGGTCAAATCAGCGAGCTTAAAGGTCGTAATCTCCGGAAACCATTCCGAGCTATGGTGACTGTGGGTAAAACCCCGAAGGGTAAACCGATATGCAAGCTTCTCAAACCAGAAGCCTTCTTTGAGACTTATAATGATGCTTATGCAGCACTTGTGGAATATAATCGGAATCCATATGATTTGGACGACTCAATGACCATGAGTGAATTATATGAAAAATGGAAAGAGGATTATGTGAACTCTGGTAAAAAGCTGGAATCCTTACGAGCACAATCTTACGCTTGGAGATATTGTGGTCCGCTTTATGACATGATGGTTAAAGAAGTTAGACCTAGGCACATACAAGGCTGTGTAGAAAATGCTTCCGCCATTATAGACGGAATGGAACGCGAAGCTTCAGCTAATACCAAAAATAAAGTCAAATCAGTCCTGAATCTCATGTTCGATTATGCCGTACAACATGAACTCACCGACAAAAATTATTCGCGAATGGTTAAATTACCGATAAGCCTTCAACGTGAATTACGTGAAAAAGAAGAACATCACACCCCATACACAGAAGAAGAAATGATGAAAATATGGAATAGCATAGGAATAGTAGATTATGTAGACATATTACTGATTCAATGCTATTCCGGTTGGAGACCTGGCGAAATTGGCCTCATAAAAATAAAGGATGTTAATTTAGATGATTGGTCATACACCGGAGGTATAAAAACAGAAGCTGGGCGAAATAGAACCGTTCCGATTCATAGCCGTATACGTGAGCTTGTGCGGGAGCGATATAACGAAGCTATAAAAGTCAATCGTGAGTATCTTTTCAATTATAGAGATAAAGAAGGAAGATATTCACAAATTACATACAGACGCTATCAGAGTATCGTAAATAATATAAAAAAAGCATTGAATCTTGACCCCGACCACAAGCCTCATGACGGACGCGCACACTTTGTCACAATGGCTAAAGAGGCAGGAGTTGACGAATACGCTATTAAATATATGGTAGGACATAGTATATCTGATATAACCGAACGTGTTTATACCACTCGCAGTTTCGATTGGTTACGATCTGAAATTGAAAAAATAAAATAGAAAGTATGTGATACGAAATATTCATTCATACATTTTAAAAAATATAGGAATGTTTATTCATACATTTTTCATTATCTTTTCTATAGTGTAGGAATAAAAATATACGAATAATGTACGAACGGTTCAAAATTATTCGATTCCTACCACATCTATAAATTCTAATACACCTTTTAAATACTAGATTTTCTCTCTCACTCGATTTTTCAACACAATGACTGCGGGTGTGAT
>QWCN01000431.1_pt1 | contig 73674 bp, 57 predicted proteins | sample 1972711 | NCBI WGS metagenome assembly QWCN01 (sample SAMN09866707, study PRJNA288562) | Human gut metagenome isolate term1_stool, whole genome shotgun sequencing... | isolation source: gut | host: Homo sapiens | place: USA: California | reverse complement strand
CAAAAAATCCTAGTATAATTTCTACAAATTCTAAAAAAGGGATGGTCATTTTGAATGAGCCACTGAATTCTAAAATTCAAAAGATACTTGATGGTAGAATAAAATTCGATTTACGCCAACAAAAGCCACTGATAGACAATTGTTTCTTTGTCAGTGATTTATGCTGTATTTTTCATTGCTTCGCAAAATGGGTAAAATGCAAAGTTATGCACATCGCAGAAACGGTTAGGTTTCCAAATCGTAACCCTGCAATTTTGCATATTTGATAGCCTTGTGTCTATTTTGCGCCGTTCTGCGTAGGTTTGCTTTCAGCCATTTAGCGCATATGAAACTAAATTTGCAACTAAAAAAAAACGGTATGAGAGCAACATTCAAAATCCTGTTCTTCGTGAACAGAAGCAAGGAGAAAAACGGCATTGTCCCCATCATGGGACGAGTGACAATCAACGGGACACAGGCGCAGTTCAGTTGTAAGTATTCCATTGCGGTTGAGCAGTGGGACACTAAGGCGAACAAGGTGAAGGGCAAAAGCAAGGAAGCCCGTGACATCAACTATGCCCTCGATAACATCAAGGCGCAAATCATCAAGCATTACCAGCGTATATCGGACAAGGAGGCGTATGTGACGGCTGAAATGGTTCGGAACGCCTATCAAGGCATTGGTGCGGAGTATGAGACCGTGCTTCGTGCCTTTGACAAGCATAATGCGGATTTCGCCAGACGCATAGGGAAAGACAGGGTCAAGGAGACATACTATAAGCATACGATAGCCCGTACCCACGTCGCCAATTTCATCAAGTATTACTACAAGAGGAATGACCTTGGCATGAACGAGCTGACAGAAGATTTCATGAACCAGTATCATATCTATCTCCGCAATGAGGTGGGTGTCCAGCAGTCCACCGTCAGGCTTTACAGTACGACCTTGAAGTCCATCGTTTCCCATGCGCACAAAAACGGGTTGATACCGAGAGACCCTTTTGCTAACTGCCGTGTCAGCGGAGGAACGAAGGAGCGCGAGTTTCTGACGGAGGATGAGGTGCAAACCCTGATGTCGCACCGTTTCAACGACCCTGCCCTGACGCAGGTACGGGATATTTTCGTTTTCGGGTGTCTGACAGGAATCTCGTTCATTGATATAAAGAACTTGACCACCGACAACCTTGTCACCATAAACGATAGCCTTTGGATTTCATCGGCACGTCAAAAGACGAAGATACCGTTCCGTGTGAAACTGATGGAGAGTGCCCGTAAAATCATTGACCGTTACGAGCCTTTCCGTTGTGGCAATCGCCTGTTCAATGTTTACCGGAACGGATGGACAAATGTCCTGCTGAAACAGATTGCAGAAGAATGTGGGATAAACAAGCGGTTGACCTTTCACATGAGCCGCCATTCGTATGCGGTGATGGCTATCTCAAACGGTATGCCGATTGAAAGTGTAAGCAAGATTTTGGGACATACCAAAATCACTACCACCCAACACTATGCAAAGATAACTACCGAAAAACTGGACAAGGACTTGTCCGTTCTTGAAAGCAAAATCGGTAACAAGATGAAACTTGTATAACATAAGCAGGAGCGAGCATGAAAAGAGATATCATAACAATCAACGAATCCGGCAATATCATCATATTGGAGCATATCACCGATATTTGGATGAGCGAGCCTGAATTGGTGGAACTGTTCGGGGTGATAGCCCCGACAATCCGTGCCGCCATTAGAGCCGTATATAAAAGCGGTGTCCTGAAAGAATACGAGGTACAGAAGTATGTCCGATTGGAGAACGGTTATCATGCCGATGTGTTCAGTTTCCCGATGATAGTCGCACTTACTTTCCGTATCAATACTTTTGGTGCGAAACAAGTGCGAAATGCCATTCTTGAAAGGGTGTACTTGCGAAAAGAGAAAATAAACATCTTCTTTTCGCTGGGTATCAATGGCATGACTGCATCACGGTATCAGGCATGACTATATACTGTAATTGCAGCCGTGAAACAGTCAAATGTTTATATGCCAATCTATTGCCGATAAAGCGTATTGTCAGTAAAATGTATTGCTGATAAAACGTATTAGTGATAAGTTGAACAGACGTTTTATCGTATTACCATTAATACGTACTAATATCAAAGCCCGAAGAAATAGCCATTAGAATGGTACTTCTTCGGGCTTGTGTGTGCTATCTCACACGTTTTTTACCCTTGAACCACTCACTTTTTGCTCACAAGATATTTTTTGCTGCGTTCTGCTGTGATTTGCGTATCAACCTATCCGATAAATGCTTATACTTTTGTGGCTGACATTTTACCAAATTAAAATCGAATGAAAATGACAGCTAAAGAAACGAAAGGCAGCCATCGACCACCAACGGATAGCGGCATGGCAAAGGAGGAGTTTATCCGAGTGGGTACGACCCTTTACAAGTTGGTAAACCAGCCACGTCTTAACGGTGGTTATGTAAAGAAACGCATCGTGTGGAACAACGAGACACTCCGGCAGGATTACGGTAAACACTATCTTGCTACCGTGCCGAAGTATGACGGCTTCTGCACCGTACCCGAACACGCCAATTATCAGCCTGTAATCGGCAAGTTCCTCAACCTATACGAGCCGATAGACCATCAACCACAAGAGGGTGATTTCCCATCTATCCGCTCATTGGTGGAACACATCTTCGGGGAACAATATGAGTTGGGGATAGACTATCTGCAACTGCTCTATCTGCAACCGATTCAGAAACTGCCTATCCTATTGTTGGTATCGGAAGAACGCAATACAGGTAAAAGCACCTTTCTGAACTTCCTGAAAACCCTGTTTCAGAACAACGTGACATTCAACACCAACGAGGATTTCCGCAGCCAGTTCAATTCCGACTGGGCAGGGAAACTCCTTATCATGGTGGATGAAGTGCTGCTGAGCCGCAGGGAGGACAGCGAGCGGTTGAAGAACCTAAGCACCACACTTTCCTACAAGGTGGAAGCCAAAGGCAAAGACCGTGACGAAATAGCGTTCTTCGCCAAGTTCGTATTGTGTTCCAACAACGAGTACCTGCCAGTCATCATAGACGTGGGTGAAACTCGTTATTGGGTACGCAAAATAGACCGCTTGCAGTCGGATGATACCGACTTCCTGCAAAAGCTGAAAGCGGAGATACCAGCCTTTCTCCACCATTTGCAGCACAGACAGCTATCCACCGAAAAGAAAAGCCGCATGTGGTTCGCCCCCTCGCTGCTGCATACCGAAGCCTTGCAGCGCATCATCCGTAGCAACCGTAACAGACTGGAAACCGAGATGTACGAGCTTATACTTGACATCATGGCAAATATGGGTGTTGATACGTTCTCGTTCTGCCCCGAAGACATTCTCCATTTACTAGCAAATACATACGTCAAGGCGGAGAAATACCAAGTAAGGAGGGTATTGCAGGAATGCTGGAAGCTGAAACCTGCCCATAACACCCTTACATATACCACCTATCAAGTGGACTATAACCGTGAATGCCGTTACTCTCCGCTTCGGAAAACCGGACGTTTTTACACCGTAACGAGAGTGTTTTTGGAAACACTATGATTCTTTTTTTGATGAATTGATGAATAAGAATATAACAGTATTGAATATCAGCAAAATATGCCATCATCAAATCTTAATCAAGAATAAGATGCTGATGAAAAGAGAAAACAGAACGGACAAAACATGCCCGACATTGCAAATGATGATTTTTTCTTTTCGTAAGCAATTTGATGAATGCATGATGAGAGTATATAGGATTATATATCAATATATTAAATACCAAAATCATCAAAACATCGTTTTATCAACCATCATCAAATCCATAGGAATATACATTATGAACATACAAGAAGCAAAACAAATCAGAATCGCAGACTATCTGCAAAGTATGGGTTATTCGCCCGTGAAACAGCAAGGCGAAAACCTGTGGTACAAATCACTGTTCCGGCAGGAAACGGAAGCGTCATTCAAAGTGAACGTAAACCGCAACCTGTGGTTCGACTACGGACTGGGCAAAGGCGGCAACATTATCGCACTGGCGCAGGAACTTTATTTCTCCGACCATGTGCCTTATCTGCTCCGTAAGATAGCGAAACAGGCTCCACACGTCCGTCCCGTTTCTTTCTCTTTTCGCCAACAGGCATCCGAACCATGTTTCCAACAGTTGGAGGTCAGGGAACTCACGCATCCGGCATTGCTCCGCTATTTGCAGGAACGTGGGATTGACACCGCACTGGTGAAGCCGGAATGTAAGGAACTGCACTTTATACATAACAGCAAACCTTATTTCGCCATCGGTTTCCCGAATGTGTCAGGAGGGTATGAAGTACGCAACCAATTTTTCAAGGGCTGCATTGCACCGAAAGACATCAGCCACATTCGGCAACAGGGAGAACCGAGAGAGAAATGTCTGGTATTCGAGGGTATGACGGACTATCTTTCCTTCCTCACGTTGAGGATGAGGAACTGCCCGACCATGCCCAACCTTGACGGGCAGGATTATGTCATTCTCAACTCCACTGCCAACGTACCGAAAGCCATAGACGTGTTGCACGGGTACGGGCGCATCCACTGCCTGCTTGACAATGACGAGGCAGGAAGAAAGGCGTACCAAGAATTGGCAATTGAGTTTGACGGACGCATCCGGGACTTTTCCTACAACTATCACGGGCATAAAGACCTGAACGATTATCTGTGTGGCAAACGACAGAATTTAACCGTCAATCCATCTCCCCGAAACATCGTTAAACCGAAGAAAAAAGGATTGGGATTATAAAGCATTAAAAGGAAAAAAACGTGAGTTGCTCGAAATTAATTCGGTTAGAATCGTGGGGTAGCAAGTTTGTGTTTCGGGACACCCGAAACCGCTTGCCACCCGTCCCCGAATCGCAGGGAGCGGCATCCCGTTGGTCTATACATTAACTATACTGACAATACTTGAAAATGGAACATAAGGAAGAAAAGAAACGTAACAAAGGCGGTCGCCCGAAGAAAGGGGCTACCGAGAAACTGACATACCGTGTTGCCGTGAAGATGGCGGCAGCCGACTATTTCCGTCTGCTGGCGCAATCGTATGATGCCGGAGTATCACCCAGTGAATACATGAGGGAATGTTTCCGAAACGGTCATGTGAAAGGACGGTTGTCGGAGGAACATGCCGCCCATGTGCGTAACTTGTGCGGCATGGCTAACAACCTGAACCAACTTGCACGCAAGGCGAATGCAGGGGGCTTCTATGATGAACGCAACGACTGCAAAGTGGTAGTGGCAAGAATCCATGAACTTCTAAACAAGATTGGGATATGATGGCAAAAATCGTACACGGCAGCAATTTCAAGGGTGTGGTGGACTATATCCTTGACAAGAACAAGGGAGTGCAGTTAGTGGCTCATGAGGGCTTGTTCATGGAAAATAAGGACACCATCGCAATGAGTTTCGGCATCCAGTCGCAGATGAACAGCAAGGTGGCGAAGCCTGTCGGACACATTGCACTGGGCTTTTCCAAAGAGGACGAGCCACGCTTGACAAACCATGTCATGGCAGGGATAGCACTCGAATACATGGAGAGGATGGGCATCCGTGACACGCAGTTCTTCATTGCCCGTCACTTCGACAAGGAACATCCGCACGTGCATATCGCCTTTAACCGCATAGGCAATGACGGCAGGACAATATCGGACAAGAACGAGCGGCTGCGCAGTACCCGTATCTGCAAGGAGCTTACCTTGAAATACGGTCTGCACATAGCTGGTGGCAAGGAGAATGTTAAGCGCAACCGACTGAAAGAGCCGGACAGGACGAGGTACAGGCTGTACGACATACTAAAAACGGAAGTCGGCAGGTGCGGTAACTGGAACGTGCTTGTTGCCAACCTGAACCGTCAGGGTGTTGAAGTCCGTTTCAAGCACAAGGGGCAGACTAACGAGGTGCAGGGTGTTGTCTTCACCATGAACGGTTACCGCTTCAACGGTTCCAAAGTGGACAGGCGTTTCAGTTATTCCAAGATTGACGCAGCCTTGCAGCGCAACAGGTATGAGGAACGCATGAATTTAAAGCCCAAAGACTATGGAATGGATACTCCCAACGCAACTTCCGATACTGCAAAAGGTGAACTTTTCAACGGTTCTTTGGGATTGCTGGGCGGTAACGGTTCATCCTACAACGCTAACGATGCGGAAGCCAATCAAGAAATGGTTGAGATGTTACGCAGGAAGAAGCGCAAACGGGGTATGAGGTTGTAACTGGCGTAGATACGCAGTCCGGCGAATGAACGTAGTCCATAAACAATTTTATCGCTGAACATATTGCAATCAGGTGTCCTAAGGTGTATGGCAAGAATGAAAACCATTCGAAAGGAATAAAACAGTAAATACTCCAATATACTATTTATCAGAAAAAAGATGTGTTAAAATAGTAATATTAGAACACATCTTTTTTATTAGTATAAACCGCTATAGTAATGAGCTTACCAGCAACATTTCAATGAGCTTATCAGCAACATTGACAATAACTATTTGCCTTACCTTTGCACTTGACAATTAGATATATTCAATATGAAACAAATTCTATTTATAAATGGGAGTCCCAATCATAACGGGAATACCGCAGCAATGGCAAAACGAATGTTGGTAGGCAAAGAATATGAAGTTCTAAATCTTACCGACTATAGGATTTATCCTTTGGGACAATCCTTTGATGATGATCAATTTGAAACTATCACACAGAAAATATCAGAAGCAGATATTCTTGTTATGGGTAGTCCTGTTTATTGGCATTCTATGACTGGAATCTTCCGTACACTACTTGAACGAATCTATGAATCTCCTTTGAAATATAAACTAAAAGGAAAAGATTTGTATTTTATTTTTCAGGGTACAGAGCCTTCGTCTGAAATGCTTGAATTAGGAAGTTATACAATGAATATTTTTTGCCATTTGTTTGGACTACATTATCGTGGTATGGCAACTTGCAGAAATGATGCGGAAAAATTAGGAACAAATTTATAAACTATTAATATCATTCAAATTATGGACAAGAAGACTATTATCGTGGTAGGAGCTGGACAAGGTTTGGGCAACCACATTGCAAAAAGATTCGGACGTGAAGGCTTTCGTGTAATTTTGATAGCCCGTAACGGACAATCATTGAGAAACTATCAAAAGCAGTTTTCAGAAGAAGGGATGATGGACGTATATGTACACGAGGCGGATGCTGCAAATCCTAAATCTCTGACAGAAGCTATTACATGGGCGAAACAACAATTCGGTACACCCGACATTCTTGTATATAACATAGGTGTTATGACTGCCGACGAACCAGAAAAGATAGACTGTGTAAAGTTGATGTATCATTACCAAGTGGATGTAGCAAGTGCATATGTTTGTGTGCAACAGATTATCGGTGAGGAGTTTGCTAAAAAAAGTGGTACAATCATCTTCACCGGTGGCGGTGTGGCTAAGTATCCTACTACACAGTATTTGCCTCTTTCGCTTGGAAAATCGGCGTTACGTACATTAGCCTACATTCTGCATGATAAACTTAAGCCGCAAGGCATTTTCGTAGGTACGATAACAGTAAGTGGTGCTGTCGGCGCAGACAAGTTTTTTGCTCCCTCACAAATTGCCGAGGCTTATTGGGAGATGTACCAAGAACGAAAGAACTGTGAATTTGTTTATGAATATCCCGAACTGAAAGATGCTACATGTTCTGGTGCAGAATATTGGAAGAAAGTGTATGAGTTAGTAGAAAAATACAAATAACTGTGGTATCTGGATGTTATATAGAACCAGGACTGATGTGGTATTGGTGGTTACTTGTTAACATTCAGATATTAGTAGATTGTTACTCTGTAGAAACTACCTTCTCTTAAAATCCAGAAAAAGGATAAAATGTACAAATTAAATATTAACGAATAATCCAACTTGGTTTGGACTTTTAATAATAACAAAATGAAGACAAAAAGATTAAGGAATATAGAAGTGTCAGGCATTGGTATGGGGTGTATGGGATTTAGTACGGCTTACGGGCAAGCCCCTCAAAAGGACGAATCAATCCGGTTGATGCGTAAAGCGCATGAAATGGGGTGTACGTTTTACGATACTGCCGAAACTTATGCCACATATCTAAACGAGGAACTGGTGGGCATAGCATTGAAGCCCATACGCAATGAAATCATTTTGTGCAGCAAGTATTCCCCCGTTCCATTACCCGGACAGGAAAATATTGTGAATGGAAAGTTCAGTTTCAATGGAGTGCGTGCAGCTATTGAGGGGTCGCTACGTCGTTTGCAGACAGACCATATTGATGTCTATTACGTTCATCGTGTACCCAAAGAAGCTAACCCGGCGGAATTGGCTGAGTGGTTCGGTGAACTAATCAAGGAGGGTAAAATCTGTGCATGGGGCGTGTCGGAGGCAACAAGCGAGCAGATACGCCAAGCCCATGCAATTACGCCGCTTACGGCTGTACAGAGTGAGTATTCTATGATGGCTCGTCAGTGGGAAAATGATGTAATTCCACTTTGCAAGGAGTTAGGCATTGGGTTCGTTGCTTATTCACCGATGGCGGGAGGATTACTCAGTGGTAAATACACGGCGCAAACGCATTATGAAAACGATGACATCCGTCGCGTAATTTCACGTTACCGGCCAGAAAATGTATCAGCTAACCAACCTGTCATTAACCTTGTAAAGCATTATGCACAGGAGAAAGGTTGTACACCTGCACAAATTTCATTGGCTTGGGTGATGAAACAAGACCATATCGTGCCAATTCCCGGTATGCGTAGTGACATCCGTATTGTAGAAAATCTCGGTGCCATTGATGTGGAATTGACCGATGATGAATATAATGAGCTGACTTCTGAACTGAACAGACTGAAAGTGTATGGTGCACGTAAAGATGAAGAAATTGCCCAACTTGCAGGATTGCGTACAGAACTATATGGGGGTGCAGGAGTGGCACATATGGTTAATAAATAAAATTGAACTATAATTAAACATTAGGAGAATATATGAAACTAAATTTAGAAAACAAGACAGCACTTGTAACAGGTGCAGGATCTGGTATCGGACGAGAAATTGCTAAAATGCTGGCAGAAGAAGGCGTAAATGTAATGATAACAGGGCGCACGGAAAGCAGTTTGAAAGAAACCTGTATGCTAAATGGACGAATTACATACAAGGTTGCAGATATAACAAATACAACAGAAATAGAAAATGTACTTACCGAGATTAAAAGCAAATGGGGAAAACTTGACATTTTGGTAAACAATGCAGGTTGGTCTCCTATCCACCCTTTCGAGGAAGAAACAATGGAGGAGTTTGACAGGGCATTCGCAATCAATGTTCGGGCTGTAGCAGAAGTTGTTCTAAAAGCCTTGCCTCTCTTGAAAGAAAGTAGAGGAAACATTATCAACGTCAGTTCAACTGCTATTCGCAATCATCTTATAAACATGTCTATATATACAGCGGCAAAAGGGGCGGTTGATATGTTTACAAAAATATGGGCTAAAGAATTCGCATCATACGGTATTCGTGTCAATTCAGTTTCTCCCGGACCAATAGAAACCCCTATTTATGAAAAACTGGGAGTGGAAGGACAAGAAAAGGGAGAACATCTTGCTAGAGTTTCGGCGGGTATTCCATTAGGGCGTTTCGGGAAGCCGGAAGAGGTGGCTCCAGCTATAGCGTTTCTTGCTTCTGATAGTACTGCCGGATATATTACAGGAAGTGATTATTGTGTAGACGGAGGATATGGAGCCTGACAGAACTTACACAATCTTGAACAATGGTGTGAAAATGCCATGTATAGGCTATGGAGTCTATTTGATACCACCCGAAATAACAGAGAGATGTGTCAGTGAAGCGCTAAAAATTGGCTATCGTTCCATTGACACGGCACAATGTTATTGTAATGAAAGCGAAGTAGGGGCAGCCGTACGCAAGTCCGGCCTGCCCCGAAACGAAGTGTTTATCACCACTAAGCTATGGGGAGGAACTAGTTATCTTAGTGCGGTATCTTCCATTGAAACTTCACTACAATGTTTGGATTTGGATTATATTGACTTACTTCTTATTTACGAACCTACAGGCGACATTTTGGAAATTTACAGAGCAATGGAAGATGCATATCGTTTAGGTAAAGTACGTGCTATTGGAGTGGCCAATTTTCTTAATGACGCATATCTACATCTAATGACGCAAGCAAAGGTAGTACCTGCAATAAATCAAGTGGAAACTCATGTATTTCGTCAACAAAAAACACTCAGAGATTTGATGAAGTCTTATGGTACACGATTAGAAGCATGGTCTCCTCTTGCAGCTGGTAAAAATGGATTTTTTTGCCATCCGACCTTAACAAATATTGCCAATGCTCACGGAAAAAGTGTAGCACAGATAGGTTTGCGCTTCCTTTATCAACAAGATATAGTCATTATTCCCAAATCTGTTCATGTTGAACGAATGAGAGAAAATATAGAAATAATGGATTTTTTCCTCAATGATGAAGAGATGGAAGAGATAGAAAAAATGGATGAGAAAAAAAGTCTTTTTGGCTGGTGGTGATTTTCCTGTTTTCGTTCAGGAAATACATTGTTTTTTCGTAATTTTGCATTGTTATGAATACACCAAGAATTATTAAACATTCTGATATTATTTATAGTTGTTTCTTTCCGACAGAAACGCTCTCTGAATTCAGGATGAATGTGCATGTACTTATTTATGTCTATTCTGGCGAGATGTTCGTTGAAGATAGTGGACATAAAATAAAAGTCAATGCAGGAGAATATGTGTTTCTTCGCCGTGACAATCATGTGAGAATTCTGAAACAATCAGCAGATGGTGCACCATATAAAGCTATCAGCATTCGTTTTGAAAGAAATTTTCTGCGTGATTACTTTAGCAAAATGGATCGTACAAAGTTACCGAGTAATGCAAAACGATTTAAGGATGCTGCGATAAAGTTACAGAAAACAGCATACTTTGATAGTTTGTTTTATTCACTTTATCCCTATACGGATGTAGAAGTGAAGCCACTTCCAGAATTGATAGCGATGAAAATGAATGAAGCCGTTTTTTGTCTTTTATCTTATGATAAAAGTTTCTATCCGACTTTGTTTGATTTCAATGCGCCGTGGAAAATTGACTTGCTCCAATTCATGGAGCAGAATTACACACAAGATATGACTCTTGAGGAGTTTGCAACTTATACAGGGCGTAGTCTTGCGACATTCAAGCGTGATTTTGCGGATATTAGTGATTTGACTCCTCAAAAATGGCTAATTCAAAAACGATTGGAAAAAGCCTATGAGTTGATTTGCGACCAAAAGAAAAAAGTTTCAGACGTTTATCTTGATGTCGGGTTCAAAAATCGTTCTCATTTTACGGTTGCATTCAAAAAACAATATGGTTTTTCTCCGGGTTCCACATTATAATTGAGCTGCGTAACAACGCTATAATGAGCCGCAAGACAACGTTGCCTTGCGGCTTTTTATTTTATTTTGCTGATTAAATAAAGCTCTCAATTGCATCAAAAATGAAATTATTACTGCAACATAGAATCCTTTTGGGATATATCACACTGATAGCAGTCATCGGAAGTATAGCTACTATCATGTTCCATGAGCGTGGTAGAGTTCATAATATAGAGGAGAGAATAACCGAAATCCGAGAAGCAAATCAAACGATAAATGCCGCACATCGGCATATTACAATTCTTGCCACTTTGGGGGAATCTGCCATTACATGGGATGATGAAGATTTCCAAAAGTATCAGTTGCGGCGGCAAAAAGTCGATAGCCTTTTGCAGATTCTGCAACGGGATTATGCCGAATTCATCTCGTTTAATCAGATTGACACCTTCCGTATCCTATTGGCAAGCAAGGAAGAACATCTGTTCCACACAATGAAAATCCATCAACGGCAAGACAGTTTGTTGTTGGAACAGTTGCCTATTGTTACAGAGCAGGCAACAAGTTTCCGTACAGTTACCCGTAAAAAGAAAGGCATTGCAGGTTTCTTCGGGGCTAAGGAAACCGTGCAAGTCCCTATGTCATCCAGTCCGCTTCATTCCCTGAACAAGCAACTGATTTCACGCCAACAACAGATAAGCGACAATACGGACAGCCTTCGTGTGCAGAATAAGGAGCTGAACAGCAAATTATCTACTCTACTTCAAGAGTTGGACGAACAATCACAAATGGCATTTCAAAACAAGGAACAGCACATAAAAGAATCGTATGAACGCTCTGCGGTTATTGTAACCATCTTGATTATTAGTGTCATTGTCCTGCTTATGGTATCTTATTGGATTATCCAAAGGGACATTCGGGTGAAAGAAAAAGCAAAAGAAAGGCAGGAGAAGTTGATTGAACAACTCAATAAAAGTGTACAAGAAAACGAAACACTGATAGCATCCCGTAAGAAAGCGGTGCATACTATTACTCATGAGCTGCGCACACCGCTGACAGCAATAACGGGTTATACCGAATTGTTGCAGAAAGAGTTTAGCAAAGGCGACAATGTGCATTTCATCGAAAACATACAGGAATCTTCAGGACGTATGCGCATTATGCTCAATACTTTACTGGACTTCTTTCGCTTGGACAACGGCAAGGAACGGCCCAGACTGTCCCCTTGTCGCATTTCTGCAATCACGCATACCCTTGAAACGGAATTCACGCCCATTGCAATGAGCAAGGGATTGTCTCTAACGGTGAAGGATGGGAGTGATGCCATTGTATTGACCGACAAGGAACGCATTCTGCAAATTGGAAACAATCTGCTGTCAAACGCCGTCAAGTTTACGGAGGAAGGCGGTGTGTCCCTGACAACGAATTACAGCAACGGCATATTGACACTTATGGTTGAGGATACAGGAACCGGTATGACCGAAGAGGAACAGCTACAAATATTCGGAGCGTTTGAACGTCTTTCAAATGCAGCCGCAAAAGATGGCTTCGGGCTGGGGCTTGCCATCGTACATAATATCGTGACAATGCTTCACGGAAAAATCCGCTTGGAAAGCAAGAAAGGCAAAGGAAGTCGTTTTACGGTGGAGATACCCATGCAGGAAGCTGAAGGACTATCGGGACAAGTAATACAAACCTATATCCACCGTAAGGAAAGGCATCTCAATGTTATTGCTATTGATAATGACGAAGTGTTGCTCCTGATGCTGAAAGAAATGTACGCCCAAGAGGGAATACATTGCGACGCCTGTACAGATGTAGCGGAACTGATGGAGATGATACGCCGGAAAGAATACAGTTTGTTACTGACAGATTTAAAAATGCCCGACACAAACGGCTTTGAACTGTTGGAACTGCTACGCTCGTCCAACGTAGGCAATTCCAAAACAATCCCCGTGGTCGTGGCGACAGCTTCGGGCAGTTGCGATGCAGAAGAGCTTATCGAGCGGGGCTTTGCCGGATGCCTGTTCAAGCCGTTCTCCATTTCGGAGCTGATGGAAGTTTCCGACAAGTGCGCCATAAAAGCGACACCCGATGAAAAACCGGACTTTTCAGACTTGTTGTCCTACGGGAATGAAGCCGTCATGTTAGAGAAGCTGATAACGGAAACAGAAAAAGAAATGCAGGTTGTTCGGGATGCGGTAACACAAAAAGACCTGCCAGAGTTGGATACCCTGACACATCATCTGCGCAGTTCGTGGGAGATACTCCGTGCTGACCAACCACTGAGGAAACTTTATGGATTACTTCATAATGGAACAACGCCTGATGATAATGCGTTAAACCATGCCGTAACCCTCGTATTGGATATGGGAACGGAGATAATCCGGCTGGCAAAAGAAGAAAGGAGAAAATACAGAAATGGATAATGCAAGAATAATCGTGGTAGAGGACAACATCGTGTATTCAGAATATGTTTGCAACCTGTTGGCAAGGGAAGGCTTCAATACTGAGCAGATATACCACTTGTCAGCCGCAAGGAAAGTTCTGGTAGAGGCAGACAATGACGATATAGTCCTTGCCGACCTGCGTCTGCCTGATGGAGAAAGTATCGAACTGTTGAAATGGATGCGTGTCAATGACAAACGGCAGTCATTCATCATCATGACCGACTATGCCGAAGTCCATACTGCCGTGGAGAGCATGAAGCTCGGTTCGCTGGACTACATTCCCAAACAACTGGTGGAGGATAAACTCATCTCGCTTCTCCGTTCCGTTATCAAGGAACGTGAACTGAAAAGACAACGCCAAGTCCCGATATTTATACGGCAGGGGGAAGCATATCGCAACATCAAGAAACGGGTACATCTTGTTGCGCCCACTCGAATGAGCGTGTTGATATTGGGTGAGAACGGCACGGGCAAGGAGCATATCGCCCAAGACATCCATGCCCAAAGCCGCTTTTCCGACAAACCGTTCGTGGCGGTGGACTGCGGTTCTCTTGCCCCTGCACTCGCTCCGTCTGCCTTTTTCGGTCATGTAAAGGGAGCTTTCACGGGTGCGGACTGCAACAAGATGGGGTATTTTCACGAAGCTGAGAGCGGCACATTATTTCTTGACGAAGTGGGCAACCTGACAATGGAGATGCAGCAGATGTTGCTTCGTGCCATACAGGAAAGAAGATACCGTCCGATCGGGGCTAAAGAGGAAAAGATCGCCAACGTGCGGATAATCACCGCCACCAATGAAAACTTGTATGATGCTGTCGAGGAGAAACGCTTCCGGCAGGATTTGTTATACAGATTGCAGGAATATGTAATCACCATACCGCCGCTGCGAGATAGTCAGGAGGACATCATGCCGTTGGCGGAGTTCTTTCGTAAGATAGCTAACGATGAACTTGGACGGAATGTCAGAGGCTTTGACGCTTCTGCCCGTAAAGCCCTGCTCACTCACACGTGGCCGGGCAACGTGCGTGAATTGAAACAAAAAATACAGGCGGCAATCCTGCACACGGAAAACGACATGATAACCGAAGCAGATTTGGAGCTCAATAGTGAATCTGTATCTTCCTCTCCGGTGAATTTCGCCTTGCGGACAGCAGAGGAAGAAAAAGAACGAATCATACGGGCATTAAAACAGGCAAACGGCAACAAGATACTTGCCGCCAAACTTCTTTCCATTGGCAGGACGACATTGTACGCCAAGATAGAGGAATACGGGATAAAGGTTGAAAAAACTTTCAAATGAAGCAAAGAAAAATACGCCAACTTAATGGCTTTCGGATTTTTATTGCTAATTTTGCATTGACTAAAAGCGTTATTTGAAAAAGCAAATCTAAGCAAACCGAAGAAATCAGCAAGTTGGCAAATCGTAACCCGTCAGAGCGTAAAATCTATATAAATTATTGAATACCAAATCAGAAATTAGACTAAGGCTCTTTTCAGGTAGAACAATACTTTGAATGTGCTTCTGCTCATACTCTACTTTTTTTGTTTGCAAAATTAGACCATGTAGAGTTGAAAGGCAGTTGGCAAATCGCAGCATATCGGCGCATTCACGCCCGTGCTTCATCTTTTTTGAGCCTGTTCCGCTACCGTTACCAAAGAATACCTTAATTTAGCACCCAACGGCGTATGAATCAGCGCGTATGCCGGTGCCCTCGGCAAGCCGTCCTTTGGTGGAAAAGAGTAACGGGATAGTAACGTAACTCTTGCTTCAAACGGCTTTTTTGCGGCATTCAATGGCTTTGCTCAGACCCTTGTCAAAATCGCTAAGATGCTTTATTTCAACGTTCCTTCACCGTTTTTCTCTTATTCTCGTTTTTTTGCACTATCTTTGCGCATTAGTATAAAGGAACATAAGATAATGAGCACACGTAATTTAGCCCTCCGACATACCATAAGGAAAGCTACAATAAAAGATTGCGGCTTGATAAACCGCTTGGCTTGGAAAGCTTTTCCGCCGACTTACCAGGCCATACTGACGCCGGAGCAGGTCGAGTATATGATGCACTGGATGTATGACGAAGCCAGTTTGCGCCGCCAGATGACGAAGGAAGGTCATGTCTATTTTATTATTCATGTGAAGGGAGAGCCGGCCGGTTATGTGTCTGTGCGGCCGGAGGATGCCGGAGTGTTCCATCTGGAGAAAATTTATGTTTTGCCTGATTTTCAGGGATGCCATTGTGGAAGTGCCTTGTTCCGCCATGCCGTGGCGTATGTAAGACGGGTTTGTCCGGAGGCGCGGGCGATAGAGCTGAACGTGAACCGGCAAAATCCTGCGCTTGGTTTTTATCGCCGTATGGGCATGCGCATCGACCGTGAAGGCGATTTCGATATCGGTAACGGGTTCTATATGAATGATTATATCATGCGTCTTGAACTCTAAGAAAGGGAGAAAAAGTTTGTGGATTTTGTTGGCCGTTTGATTGAAAAGTAGTAATTTTGCAAGCCGATTATTATCAAAAAGACGATAAAAGTCTTAGAACCTGCGTGTTAATAGCTCTTTCATTGGCCTGGAAGGGTGGTTAGGGAATCGCAGAAAAAGGAATTTAAAGTTTTTTTAGTAGTAACAATTTTATTTTTAAATTAAAGAATGAATACTTTAAGTTACAAGACCATTTCGGCCAATAAGGAGACCGTGAAGAAGGAATGGGTTGTTGTAGATGCAACAGACCAAGTATTAGGTCGTCTCGGCTCTAAGGTGGCAAAATTATTAAGAGGTAAGTATAAGCCGAACTTTACGCCTCACGTGGACTGCGGTGATAATGTGATTATTATCAATGCAGACAAGGTGAAGTTGACCGGTAAGAAATGGACGGATCGCGTATATCTCCGTTATACAGGTTATCCCGGTGGTCAGCGTGAAATGACTCCGGCCCGTTTGATGTCTCGTCCTAACGGTGCGGATAAGTTGGTGAGAAAAGTAGTAAAGGGAATGTTGCCTAAGAATCGTTTGGCAGACCAGTTGCTGGGCCATTTGTATATCTATGCCGGCAGCGAGCACAAACACGAGGCACAGCAACCTAAAGTTATTGATATAAACCTGTATAAATAATAAGTGATGGAAGTAGTTAATGCATTAGGCAGACGTAAGAGCGCCGTAGCTCGCGTATATGTTAGCGAGGGTACAGGAAAGATTACTATTAACAAGAGAGACCTTGCAGAGTACTTTCCCTCTACAATTCTTCAATATGTGGTAAAGCAGCCTCTGTCTACTTTGGGTGTAGAAGAAAAATATGACATCAAGGTGAATGTATACGGCGGTGGTTTTACCGGCCAGTCTCAGGCGCTGCGTCTTGCTATCGCCCGCGCATTGGTGAAAATCAATGCTGACGACAAGAAGGCACTTCGCGCAGAAGGGTTCATGACACGTGATTCCCGCGTTGTTGAACGTAAGAAGCCGGGTCGTCCGAAAGCACGTCGTAGATTCCAGTTCAGTAAACGTTAATATCGGCCGTTTATCGAGCTGCATAAACGTTTAGTATCTAAACCCGTGGGATTCTTAGGGACTACCTGTGGGTTGGTTGAGAAAACAAAAAAGAAAGTAAACGATTAAAAAAGAAAAAACAATGTCAAGAACTAATTTTGATACCTTATTGGAAGCCGGTTGCCACTTCGGCCACTTGAAAAGAAAATGGAATCCGGCAATGGCTCCTTATATCTTTATGGAACGTAATGGTATTCATATCATCGACCTCCATAAGACTGTGGCTAAAATCGACGATGCCGCAGAGGCTTTGAAACAGATTGCAAAATCAGGAAAGAAGATTTTGTTCGTTGCTACTAAAAAACAAGCTAAGCAGGTCGTAGCTGAGAAAGCTGCGGCTGTGAACATGCCTTATGTAATCGAACGTTGGCCGGGTGGTATGTTGACCAACTTCCCGACCATCCGCAAGGCTGTGAAGAAGATGGCCAATATCGATAAGTTGACGGCTGACGGGACTTATTCCAATTTGTCAAAGCGCGAGATTCTTCAGATCTCCCGCCAACGTGCCAAGTTAGAGAAGAACTTGGGTTCTATTGCCGATTTGACTCGTCTTCCGTCTGCACTTTTCGTGGTAGACGTATTGAAAGAGCAGATTGCTGTCCGCGAAGCTAACCGTTTGGGTATCCCTGTGTTTGCTATCGTAGATACGAATTCAAATCCTGATAACATCGATTTCGTTATTCCGGCAAACGATGATGCAAACAAGAGTGTTGAGGTGATACTCGAAGCTTGTTGTGCGGCTATTGCTGAAGGTCTGGAAGAACGTAAGGCAGAAAAAGTGGATGTGGAGGCTGCTGGCGAGGCAGAAAACAAACCCCGTAAACGTACGGCTAAGGCTCGTGTAGAGAAGTCGGAAGAGGCAGAGGAAGAAACTGTCGAGACGGCTGAAGCTGAAGCATAATTGATTTAATCACACGTAATACAAGATAAGATTATGGCTGTTACAATGGCAGATATTACCAAGCTCCGTCAAATGTCGGGAGCGGGTATGATGGATTGCAAGAAGGCTTTGGAAGAAGCTGGCAATGACATCGAGAAAGCAATGGAAATCATTCGTAAAAAAGGTCAGGCCGTAGCTGCTAAGCGTTCAGACCGCGAGGCTGCAGAAGGCTGTGTGCTGGTAAAGGCTGAGAATGGTTTCGGTGCGATTATCGCTTTGAAGTGTGAAACGGACTTTGTAGCCAAGAACGAAGATTTCGTGAAGCTGGCGAAGGATATTCTTGATTTGGCTGTAGCTAACAAATGCAAGACTTTGGACGAGGTGAAGGCTTTGCCGATGGGTAAGGCGACTGTGGCAGATGCTGTGGTTGACCGTAGCGGTATCACCGGAGAAAAAATGGAGTTGGACGGTTATATGGTGATTGAAGGTGAGGACATCGCTGTGTACAACCATCAGAACAAGAACCAACTTTGTACCATGGTTGCTTTGAACAAGAAAGTGGCTGAGGAATACGGCCACGCAGTAGCCATGCAGATTGCAGCCATGAATCCTCGTTCGATTGACGAAAGCGACTATCCGGCAGACGTATTGGCCAAGGAGAAAGAAATCGCTGCTGATAAAGCACGTCAGGAGGGCAAGCCTGAGAATATGATTGAGAAGATTGCTACCGGACGTCTGAATAAGCTGTTCAAGGAAGAATGCTTGTTGAAGCAGGCTTTCATTCAGAATGATAAGATCAGCGTGGCTGACTATTTGAAGGGTGCCGACAAGGATTGTACGGTGACAGCTTTCAAGCGTTTTACCTTGCGTGCTGAATAATTTTTCATACGCGAATATATTTTAGAGGAAGAGCAGGACATCCCGACGGATTGTCCTGCTCTTTTTTCGTTAAAATAACGTTATTAGGTTTAAGGCGTGCGGGTGTAGAAAATAAATCTGTATTTTTGCAGTATAATTTAAAAGAAAATAGAGTCATGAAGATACTGGCAGTAGGCATGAACTATGCCAAGCACAATAAAGAGCTTGACGGAACGTTATATAAACCGGAAGAACCTGTAATTTTCGCAAAGCCGGATTCGGCTTTATTGAAGGATGGGAAACCTTTCTTTATCCCGGATTTTACGAAACAGTGTGATTACGAAACTGAATTAGTGATCCGTATTTGCCGGTTAGGCAAGAACATCGCTCCGCGTTTTGCTTATCGTTATTACGATGCAGTGACGGTGGGGATTGATTTTACGGCACGGGATTTGCAGAGAAAGTTTAGAAAGGAGGGGCTGCCGTGGGAACTTTGCAAGGGGTTCGACAGCTCTGCGGCCATCGGAGATTTTGTGTCCAAGGAAGAGCTTCCGGATATCCAGCAGATACCTTTTCATTTGGATATCGACGGGCATACGGTGCAGGAAGGGTATTCGGGCGATATGCTCTTCGCGGTAGATGAACTTATCGCATACGTCAGCCGCTTCTATACGCTGAAGATAGGTGACCTGCTGTTTACCGGCACGCCTTCGGGGGTAGGGCCTGTAGCTGTGGGACAACATTTACAGGGGTATATCCAGGAACGAAAAGTTTTGGATTTTAATGTGAGGTGAAAGAATGAGATTAAAGACAGCCATATTTTTGCTTCTGGCGTGCATGGCACGTTTGTGGGCACAGGAATTTACTTATGTGGATTGGAATATATTGCGTCCGGATACGCTGCCGGTCCAATATACGGAAGTGATTCCTTTGGACGAGGATTACCGTAGTTTCCGCTACGAAGTCCGTTTGGATTATCCTGAATATGTCCGTTTGACCGCAACGGAAGCAGAGCGTGTGGCTGTATGGGGAAAGGACTTGCCGGAGAATCCGGACGTTTATTGTCAAGTGGCGGTAAGCCGGAAGAGGGGTGTTTTGGATGTGGCTTTTGTCCCCATCGTACGGCGTGGAGGGAAATATTATAAGTTGACGAGTTTCAAAATGAATATCGTCCGTAGTCCGAAAACACTTACGAGGGCATTGTCGGTTGCGGCGGGAAAGACGGCTGCGGAAAGATATGCCTCTAATTCGGTGCTGTCTCAGGGGCGTTGGGTGAAAATCGGTATTACGGAAGATGGAGTGTATCGTCTGACTGAGGCTGATTTGAGGCGGATGGGATTCAATGACCCTTCCCGAGTGAAACTGTATGGCTATGGGGGGCATGTGCAGGACGAAGTGATAGATGCCGATACGGATTTTGACGATTTGGAAGAAGTTCCTCTTTATCGTGACGAACGGGGACTTTTGTTTTTCGGCAAGGGGCTGATTTCATGGTCGGCCACGGACCGTAGAGGGCGGGCGACCCACCGTGTGAATACTTTTGCAAAGCAGGCTTGTTATTTTCTTACGGAAGGGGATGCGCCCAGAACGATAGAAAAAGCAGCCGTGTCCGGCTCTCCACAGAAGAATTTGGATTACACGCCGGCAAATGTATTGTATAAGAAAGAAGAATACGCATGGTACCAGTCGGGACGTAACTTTTACGAGTCTGCCAATTACGCCTCTTCTAATTCGCGTACTTATCAGTTGCCGGTTGTGGATCCTGTTGCGTCTGCGGGTGGTTCCTTGAAAGTGAGTTTTACGGCACATACTACGAATACGAGCGGGGCTTATGTATATCCGACAGTAGACGGAGCGGAGTTGAGTGCCATAAAAATCAGTACTTCTGGAGAGTACGATGCTGCCAGAGAAGGAACGCAGACTTATACATTGAATGCCTTGCATGAAGGAACGACGGGAACCCAAGTCACTTTGGTTTCTACGGCCGGAGTGGATGCCCGTTTGGGCTATCTTGAGTTGTGTTACCGCAGGCAACTCAAAATGCGGGATGCTTTTTTGTATATTCGTCATACGGAAACTGTGCCCAGTAATCTTGTGATAGATGCCAATGGGAGGAGCGGATTGAAGTTGTGGTGTTTGGGACGTAGGGGCAATCCTATGACGGAATACCAAGGTACATGGTCCGGCTCTACCTATACGGTTCCGGTATCCGACCCGACCTTGGAATATGTGGCAGTGGATGTGAATGCGGATTTTCCATCACCATCTTATCTCGGTGAGGTGTCCAATCAGAATCTGCATGCCACGTCTGCCACCGACATGGTTATCATTATTCCGGCCAGCGGAAAACTTTATGCTCAGGCGGAACGTTTGGCCGAGGCTCATCGGAGTGTGGATGGCTTGCGTGTACAAATCGTGCGTGCCGACCAGATTTATAATGAGTTCTCTTCCGGGACACCGGATGCTACGGCCTATCGCCGTTTTATGAAAATGTTGTATGACCGTGCGGTGACAGATGCCGATATGCCCCGCTACCTCTTGTTGTTCGGCGACGGCATGTGGGACAACCGTATGATAACGGCCGACACGCGTGGTCTTAATCCGGATGATTATCTGCTTTGTTACGAATCGGAGAATTCTCTCAGCCATACCTCCAGTTTCGTGATGGAAGACTATTTCGGGCTTTTGGACGATGGCGAAGGTGATAATTTGATGAAAAATAAGATAGATTTGGGTATCGGCCGTTTCCCGGTGACGACGGAGGCGGAAGCCAAGATTTTGGTGGACAAGACGGTTGATTATATGGAGAACAAGTACGCCGGATCTTGGAGAAATGTGATTTGCGTGATGGGTGATGATGGAGACAACAATGACCATATTGGAAAGGCCGAACTTATTGCAAAGCAGGTGGAAGAAGAACATGCCAGCATGCAGGTAAACCGTATTTATTGGGATGCTTATAAAAGGGAAGCCGGTGCTTCCGGATATTCTTACCCTGCTGTGACGGCGGACATTAAGCAACAGATGGAGGAGGGATGCCTGGTGATGAATTATTCGGGGCATGGAAATCCACGTGAATTGTCGCATGAGTTGGTGCTGAAGATGGCTGATTTTTCTTCTTTTTCTTCACCTAATTTGCCTTTGTGGATTACGGCTGCTTGCGATGTGAATCCTTTTGATATGATGGAAGACAACATCGGCGAGCGGGCTGTGCTGAACCCAAAAGGAGCGGCCGTGGCTTTTTACGGAACCACCCGGACGGTGTATTCCTCACCTAATAGTTGGATGAACCTTTATTTTATGCGTCATGTGTTAAGTAAAGATGATTGGGGAAGGCGAAATACCGTAGGGGACGCCGTACGTTTAGCAAAGGCGGATTTGATTGCTTCATCAAATGAAAACGGATATGAGGTGAATAAACTCCATTATGTCCTTTTGGGTGATCCGGCTTTGAAACTCGGGGTTCCCGAGTATAAACTCGTGGTAGATAGCATTAACGGGACACAAATTGGGGATGATTTGCCTTTTGCCAATTTTGAGGCGGGAAGTATAGCCCGTGTATCCGGACATGTGACAGATGCTTCAGGTACCCGATTGCCTGATTACTCGGGCGTGCTTTCTGCAATGGTATATGACAGTGAAAGTGTCATTACCTGTTTGAACAATGATGGACAATCGGATACTGCCGTGGTTTATGTGACGCGTGACAAACGTTTGTATACCGGTAGCGATTCCATTAAGAAGGGTGAGTTTACCATTACGTTTCCGGTACCGATGGATATCAAGTATTCAGGAGAGACCGGTCGGGTTTTGTTGTACGCAATCGACAATGGGATGCAGCGTGAGGCTAATGGCTATACAGAAAATGTGACGGTGGGCGGAAGTAGTGATGAATTGTCCGGAGACAAAGAAGGGCCGAAGATTACGGCTTATCTGAACCGTGAGGATTTCATTTCCGGGGGAACGGTTAACGCTTCACCTTATTTCGTGGCATTGTTGGAAGATGAGAGTGGGATTAATGTGACCAATACGGCTGTGGGGCACGATTTGGAGCTTACGATAGACGGAGATCCTGCTATGACTTATATTTTGAATAATGATTACGTAAGTGACTTCGGCGATTACCGGAGGGGGCAATTGGCTTACGTCATACCTACATTGCCGAATGGCAAGCATACCCTGACTTTCCGGGCATGGGATGTGATGAATAATTCCTCCACCGTGACTTTGGATTTCAATGTAGACAGCAGCCTTAGTCCTGATTTGATAAATCTGACTTGCACGAACAATCCGGCTCGTGAGCAGACTACGTTTATTATGCGGTATGACCGTCCGGGCACGGAGTGTAGTTTTATGCTCGAAGTGTTCGATTTTGCCGGACGCAAGCTATGGACGCATACGGAAGAGGGGATGTCGGAAGACGGGATTTACCGAGTGAATTGGAATTTGACGACATCTACCGGCATGCCGCTTTCCACCGGAGTCTATTTATATCGGGCTACCGTGTCTACACCGGACAGTAAGGCGGTATCCCGTGCGAATAAAATCATTATATTAGGCAATAAATAGAAAAGCCTCACGTTATTTTATCATGTGAAAAAGAAAGAAAACCAGTATGAAGAAATATCTGTTTGCTATTTTGTGCCTGTGGTGTGGCACGATGTTATCCCTACATGCACAGGACAAAAAAAATATGTTCAACCCCGTAACCACCAGTGTGACCTCTCAATCCATTGCGCCGGATGCGCGTGGCGGTGCGATGGGCGACCTTGGGGCGGCCACGGAGTCGGACGTGAGTTCGCAGTATTGGAATCCGGCCAAATATCCTTTTTGTATCGGTCGGGCAGGAGTTGCCGTGAACTATACACCTTGGTTACGTCAGTTGGTCAATGATATTAACTTGGCATACGTGAGCGGTTTCTATCGTTTGGGTGATTATCAGGCGTTGAGCGCTTCCCTCCGTTACTTCTCTTTGGGTGAAGTTTCTACGAGTAGTGGGCAGGATGATGTAGCAGACATGACCATCAGTCCGTATGAAATGTCGGTGGATGTAGCCTATTCCCGTATGTTGAGCGAAACGTTCTCGGCGGCTGTGGCTTTGCGTTTTATTTATTCCGACATTACTTACGATTATTCGGATGAGACGAGTCCCGGTAAAGCTTTTGCTGCGGACATAGCACTTTATTGGAACCGTTACTTTACGGGGCGTACGCGGGAGTGGAACATGGGCATCGGCTTGAACATCAGTAATATCGGTAGTAAGATTTCTTACGGTGGAGATGATAACTCCGAATTCATCCCGACGAATTTGCGTTTGGGAGTCAATTTCCTCATTCCTATAAATGAGTATAACAAGTTCTCCATTGCGGCTGATGCCAATAAACTTTTGGTGCCGACTTATCCGAAACAGAACGAAGGCGAGGCCGATCAGGATTATACGGATCGTGTACAGCGGGATTATTACGATATATCTCCCATTGCCGGTATTTTCAAGAGTTTCGGTGATGCCCCCAACGGTTTTAAGGAAGAAATGCAAGAGATACAATGGAGCATGGGCTTGGAGTACATATATAATGACCGCTTTTCGCTTCGTGCCGGTTACCATCACGAGAGCGAAAACAAGGGAAACCGCAAGTACTTCACTGTGGGTGCCGGTTTTCGGATGAGTGTATTTTCGTTGGATGCCGGTTACGTATTCTCTACGGCTCAAAGCAATCCACTTGACCAGACCATGCGTTTCACTTTAGGGTTTGATTTGGACGGTATGAAAGATTTGTTCGGTCGTCGTCGTTAATCGTAAAGGGTAAATCATGGGAAAGATTAGAGTGGGTTTCGGTTTCGACGTACACCGTTTGGTGGAAGGACGTGAATTATGGTTGGGGGGTATACGTTTGGAGAACTCCATGGGGCTGTTGGGGCATAGCGATGCCGATGTCTTGATTCATGCCATCTGCGATGCCCTTCTTGGGGCAGCCAATATGAGAGATATCGGTTATCATTTTCCGGATACGGGAGAGGAGTTTCGTGACATCGACAGTAAAATCTTGTTGCGCAAGACAGTGGAACTGATTGGCACGAAAGGCTACCGTGTGGGTAACGTCGATGCCACGGTTTGTGCGGAGCGTCCGAAGTTGAAACCTCATATTCCCGCCATGCAGGTTTGTCTGGCTGAGGTGATGGGAATTGATGCAGACAACGTGTCTGTAAAAGCCACAACCACAGAAAAGTTAGGTTTTACAGGGCGCGAAGAAGGTATTTCCGCATACGCGACCGTGCTTATTGAAAGTTAAAAGTATAGACGTTCATCAAATCGTTGAAATCATTTTCCATTTTATATCCCGGCTCGGCTTGTAAGTCCGGGCTGTTTTTTGCGCCGTATACATAGACGGTCGTGTCTTCTTGTGCGGCATAATGTCGGATGTCGGTCGTGTGTTCCACTATGGCGATTTCTTGTTTGTCACCGATGAAGTGGGTTAAAAGGAGAAGGGTGTTCTTTTCCTCGTGGTCGGGACCGTAAAGCAAGATGCGTTTCGCGTGTGACGGCCATTCTCTGTCCGAGGTGCGATTCACGTATTCCATGGGGCGTTTGCACCATGCATAAGCGATAAACGCCGCTACGAATATGCCGGCCAAGACTTTGGGGACGCGCTGCAAGCCCAAGGCGAGATAGTAGGCCACAGCCACTAAACACAGCGGAACGGAAGGGCTGATATACCGAGTCGCTTTCCAGTTGGCCATCCACATGACAACTACGGCCCATGCCATGGCGCAGACAAACAACCATGCGCCCGGCAGTCGGTGGGAATGGAACGGTTGTTTCGGTTTACGGACAAGGAGGGTTGTCAAGTAGAGAATAATGGCTACTCCCCATACGGGGGTGAGTATGCGCAAGGCAGTAATGTAGCCCAATCCTATTACGGTAAGCCTCAAGTTGCTAAGCCAGTCGCCGCCCTGCATCTTATCTGCGACTTCCGTTGCGCGGGCATCATGCAGAAAGTTGAAGAAACCTTCATAAAGGAGTACGCATACGAGCAGGCTGGCTATGCCCAGAACCGGGTAAAAGCCCAAGTCCTTGTAAGCGTGTTGACGACAACTGTACACAGCAAGGCATAAGAGGGAAAATCCGAAGAAAAAGGCATTGAAGTATCCGCATGACAATAAGGCGGCTGATATGGCAAGCCCACCCGTAAAAATACCGGGTGCCCAAAGTGTCTGTTGGTTGTGGATGCGTGCGGCTGCTCGCAGGCACCAATAGGCCCAAAGGACAAATAGCCATTCCGCCATGAGGTATTCGCGAGCCTGTAGGACGTTTGAAACGGAGACAGGATTCATATAGGCCAATAGCAGGCAGAAAGTCGTCAACATGGTCTTTCCAGGAAATAACATGTGTAAGAGGAGTGTCATGGAAAGGAAAGACAGGCCGAAGAATACAAGGTTCAACCCGCAACTGCGGCGGATTAGTACATCTGTCGATGGAGTGTCCACGCCAGTCAGTGCGCAACGCAGAGCCATATAATAAAGGCTGGCATGCGAACCGTCCCTATTGTCATGATGTAATGCGGCCAAATCGTCCCACAAACCTTCCAGTCCCCCGCGGTCGTCGATGTAACATTGTTGGCGTAGTTCCTTTCCCGTAAGGATATGTCCGGCCTCGAACGTCTTCTTTCCCCACCCCGGCAGGTTGTAGGCAAGACTGACGGAAGTCGGGTCGTCGATGTACATGTATTCTTTTTCGTGTATCCAATATAGTCTGGTGAGAAGGGCCAGAAAGAAAACGAGGAGGATGGGCCATGCGCGGAATATCTTTTGTACCCGGTGGGCGGAGAGAGAAGTCGGTTTTTCCATGTTTGTTTCTTATAATGTTTGGTTATGATAAGCTTTACGGTAATTCATCGGAGTCAGTCCCGTCGTTTTTTTGAAGATGCGGTTGAAATAAGCTTGGTCTTCAAAGCCCAGTTGGTAAGCTATTTCCTTAATCGGAGTCAGTTCCGTCACCAGACGGAGCTGTGCTTTCTCCATCCTTTTCTTGTTGATATAGCATAAAGGTGTCATTTTCATTTCCCGTTTGAAGATTCTGATCAGATGGTCTTTGGACAGGCAGGATAGGGCAGCCAAAGCTTCAATGTCCGGTTTGGCATTCAGATGTGTACGTATATAAGCCAAAACCCGGGTGATGCGTTCATCGGCTACGTATTTTTTCGGTTGTGCCTGATGCAGGAATTCCGCCAGTAATTGGTAGATAATGCCACGGGATTCCACCCGTGCATACAGTTCTCGTTGTTTGTTCTTCAGGATGTTGCGGGTAAGTGCCGGACTGTTGTCATAATATTGCGGGTCGGTTTGCGTAAGTTCCAAACCCGGGCACAGTTTATACAATTTCCGGATGTAGGAAAGTGTTTCGTTTTCCGTCCGGATTTCTGTCGGGAGTTCCCAGTCTTCCAGAATATCGTGGTCGGATTCGTTATAAATGTGGATATAATAATGGCAAAACTCTCCATGGCAAATGTAACTGTGTGTGGTAAAGGCCGGAATGATATACATAAGCCCGGGATGCAAATCTTGTTTTTTGTCGGGTAGTTCGATTTGTGCATACCCTTTCGTTACATAATATATTCGGGTGAACGGGCTACAGATGTTTTTGTAGTTCCAGTTCTCTCTGCAACAAGCTTCCCCGATGTGAAGCACGAGGAAGTGCATTTGGTCGATGTCATTGTTCATAGATTTTGTATTTCGGCTTTTGGGGACAAATATAGTGAAAAAGCTTTTGAACGGAGAGGCTTGCACGATATTTTTTCCTCGTAGGGAAAGATAAGAAGTCGATATAATCCTATTCTTTGACGGCTTAGTACCATTTTCCCGGAGATGGAATCACTAATTTTGCATCGGATGAACAAGAGAGTGTTTTTCCACAATATGATTATTCACAAACTACTTTTAATATTATGAACAAGTATCCTAAGATTGGTATTCGTCCGACCATCGACGGTCGGCAGGGCGGTGTCCGCGAAAGTTTGGAAGACAAGACCATGAGTTTGGCTCGGGCTGTCGCAGATTTGATTTCTTCGCATGTGAAGTATAGCGACGGTACGCCGGTGGAATGCGTGATTGCCGACGGCACGATAGGGCGCGTGGGCGAGAGTGCGGCCTGTGCCGAGAAATTCGAGCGTGAAGGGGTTGGGGCTACGATTACCGTAACTTCCTGCTGGTGTTATGGCTCGGAGACGATGGACATGAATCCTTATTGGCCGAAAGCCGTATGGGGCTTCAACGGGACGGAACGGCCGGGAGCCGTATATTTGGCAGCCGTGTTGGCCGGACATGCCCAAAAAGGATTGCCCGCGTTCGGCATCTACGGGCGCGACGTACAGGATTTGGATGACAATTCCATTCCGGCCGACGTAGCTGAGAAGATATTGCGTTGGGCGCGTGCAGCCGTGGCTGTGGCCCAGATGCGCGGGCAAAGCTATTTGTCCATCGGCAGCCAGTGCATGGGTATTGCCGGGAGCATCGTAGACCAGAATTTCTTCCAGGAGTATCTGGGCATGCGCAATGAGAGTGTCGATGAAACCGAAATCCTGCGCCGCATGGAAGAGGGCATTTACGACCACGAAGAATATGCGAAAGCCATGGCCTGGACGGAGAAATATTGCAAGACGAAGGAGGGATGGGACAAGAACCGTCCCGAACGGCAGAAAACCCGGGAGCAGAAAGATGCCGACTGGGAGTTTGTGGTGAAGATGACCCTTATCGTGCGCGACTTGATGCAGGGTAATCCCCGGCTTCGCGAGTTGGGCTTCAAGGAGGAGGCCATCGGGCATAATGCCATTGCCGCCGGTTTCCAAGGACAGCGTCAGTGGACGGACTGGAAACCCAATGGGGATTTCACGGAAGCCCTGATGTGCAGCACGTTCGACTGGAACGGTATCCGCAAGGCATACGTGTTGGCTACTGAAAACGACTCCTGCAACGCTGTGGCCATGTTGTTCGGCAACTTGCTGACCGGTTGCGGGCAGATGTTCAGCGACGTGCGTACGTATTGGAGTCCCGAAGCCGTGAAGCGTGTGACGGGAAAAGAACTGACCGGTCTGGCAGCGGGGGGCATGATTCATTTGATTAACTCGGGTGCCACTACGTTGGATGCCACGGGCGAAAGCACCAATGCGGCAGGCGAGCCCTGCATGAAACCTTGTTGGGAGATGACGGAGAAGGACGCTGAGGCTTGCCTGAAGGCCACCAACTGGTTGCCGGCCGACCGTGATTATTTCCGTGGGGGCGGTTTTTCCAGCAACTTCTTGTCGAAAGGAGGGATGCCCGTCACCATGTCGCGTCTGAATCTGGTGAAAGGATTAGGCCCGGTGCTTCAGATTGCCGAAGGATGGACGGCCGATGTGGATCCGGAAATCCATGAGGTGCTTAACAAGCGTACCGACCCCACTTGGCCTACGACTTGGTTTGTGCCCCGTTTGTGCGACAAACCGGCTTTCCGTGATGTCTATTCCGTGATGAACAACTGGGGAGCCAACCACGGAGCCATCAGTTACGGCCACATCGGGCAAGATTTGATTACGTTGGCTTCGATGCTCCGCATTCCCGTCTGCATGCACAATGTGGAGGAAGACAAGATATTCCGTCCGGCGGCGTGGAATGCGTTCGGCATGGACAAGGAGGGAGCCGACTACTGTGCATGTCGGGTATATGGACCTATTTATAAATGATAAGTGAATAATGTTTAGTGTTGAAAGTTGACAGATTATCCGGACGGGAAACTTGTGAAAGTTTCTCCGTCCGGTTCTGTCTGTTGTTTTCGACGTTGATTTTTGAATGGCTTTGAAAAAAGAAAGATGATATGATAACCTCAGAACAGATAGAAAAATTCATAATGCAGGCCCACCGTGTGGGGGATGCCGGGTTGACCGTTTGCAGCAGCGGCAACCTTTCCTGGCGCATCGGAGAGGAGGCTTTGGTGTCTGGTACCGGTTCATGGGTGCCCTCTTTGACAAAAGAGAAAGTAGCCGTATGCCGTGTGGCCGACGGGGAAGTCTTGAACGGAGTGAAGCCCTCGATGGAGAGCGGATTCCATCTCGGTGTCCTGCGCGAGCGTCCCGATGTGGATGTCGTGCTCCACTTCCAGTCGCCTTACGCTACGGCGGTGGCCTGTATGAAGGAGATACCCCGAAACTTCAACGTGACGGCGGAGGTGCCTTGCCACGTGGGGAGCGAGATACCCGTGATTCCTTATTTCCGTCCCGGTTCACCCGAGTTGGCAGAGCAGGTGAAGGCAGCTCTGAAAGACCATAATTCCTGTTTGCTGCGCAAGCACGGGCAGGTGGTGTGCGGGAAGGATTTCGACCAGGCTTTCGAGCGTGCCATGTTCTTCGAGATGGCTTGCCGCATCATCGTGCTCTCGGGAGGCCGTCATGAAGTCCTTTCGCAGGAAGAAATAGACGATTTGGAAACTTACATATTGGGCAAGAAACCATGAGTACGTTTTTGGCTGTGGATTTCGGAGCCGGAAGCGGACGGGTGATAGCCGGGCGCGTGTCCGGCGGGCAGTTGGAACTGGACGAATTGTATCGCTTCCCCAACCGGCAAGTACGGTTGGGCGGACATGTGTACTGGGACTTCCCTGCCTTGTTCGAGGAGATGAAAGAGGGGCTGCGCCGTGCTGCGGCCAAGTATGCCGACGTGGAAAGCATCGGCATCGACACGTGGGGTGTGGACTACGGGTTGGTGGACAAGGCCGGCAACCTGATGGGGAATCCCTTGTGTTACCGCGACGCTTCCACGGCCGACACTCCGGCGGAAGTGTTCGCCCGTATAGACGAGGTGGCGCATTACGCCGAAACCGGCATACAGGTGATGCCCATCAATACGATGTTCCAGCTTTATGCCCGGAAAAAAGAGAATGAGGCTTGGTTGCGCGAAGCCTGCCATTTGCTGTTCATGCCCGATTTGTTTGCCTATTATCTGACCGGCGTGCCCGGCAATGAATGTTGTATCGCATCGACATCCGAACTTTTGGATGCGCGTAGACGCACATGGAACATGCCGCTGATACGCGAACTGGGCTTGCCGGAACATCTGTTCGGCGAGTTGTTGGAGCCGGGAACTGTCCGTGGGACGTTGTGCCCGGAAGTCGCTGCCGAGGTCGGCCTGTCCCCGGGAGTCAAGGTGGTGGCTGTAGGTTCTCACGATACGGCCAGTGCCGTGCATGCCGTTCCTTTCCGCAAGGGAAAGGAGGCGGTCAGTGCTTTTCTCAGCTCCGGCACGTGGTCGTTGCTGGGTGTCGCCTTGGACGAGCCTGTGTTGACCGAAGAAGCCCGCCGTGCAGGGTTTACTAACGAAGGCGGCGTGGGTGGACGTATCCGCTTCCTGCAAAACATCACGGGCTTGTGGATATTGCAATGCCTCGTCCGTCAATGGGAAACTCGGGGATGGCGTGCCGGTTACGATTTCCTGATAGCCGAGGCGGAGCAGGCGGAAGATGTTTCGTCCATAGATGTCGATGCACCGGATTTCAAGCATCCGGCTGATATGGAAAAGGCCATTGCGGACTATTGCCGGGTCCGGGGAACGAAAGTGCCGGTCACGCAAGGCGAATATGTGCGTTGCGTGTTGCAGTCGTTGGCAGAGCGTTACCGGATGGGGATACAACAAATGAACGCCCTGTTGCCCCGGCCCGTGGAGTGCCTGCATGTCATCGGCGGCGGATGCCGCAACCGCTTGCTCAACCGTCTGACGGAAGAGGCTACGGGCATTCCTGTACTGGCCGGCCCGGTAGAGGCTACGGCCATCGGCAACCTGTTAGTACAAGCCGAAGCGTGTGGAAGAATCAAGAATAAGAACGAAACTCAAATTATAATCTAAAAAAATATGAAAGGTTATCAAGTAAAGCAATATAACGCACCTGTTAAGCGTTATTGTCAAACATTGGAGTTGCGGGACAATCCCGAATTGATTGCCGAGTACCGTCGGCGCCATAGTCGTGAAAAAGTTTGGCCGGAAATCCGGCAGGGTATCCGTGAAGTGGGTATTTTGGAGATGGAAATCTACATATTGGGTACCAAGCTTTTCATGATAGTCGAAACTCCGCTGGACTTCGATTGGGATGAGGCCATGGCAAAACTGGCCACACTACCGCGCCAACAGGAATGGGAAGATTATATGTCTGTGTTCCAGAAGGCCGCCCCCGGTGCGTCTTCGGCGGAAAAGTGGCAACCGATGGAGAGAATGTTTTACCTTTATGAGTGATTTTAAACTTTGATCTAATATCAAAAAAACGAAAATATGAAAGATAGTCGGAAAATTCCAGTTATAGGCGACGGTACATGGGCTGCCGTGGTTCCATTTGCGCTTATTACCTTCTGTTTTGCCCTGTGGGGATTCGCCAATGATGTGACTACCCCATTGGTAAAATCCTTTTCCAAGATATTCCGTATGAGTGTGACGGAGGGTACGCTCGTACAAGTGGCTTTTTACGGAGGTTATTTCGCCATGGCCTTTCCGGCCGCCATGTTCATCCGCCGTTATTCCTACAAGGCAGGTGTCATGTTGGGTTTAGGGTTGTACGCATTGGGAGCTTTCCTCTTTTTCCCCGCCAAGATGACGGGGGACTATTATCCGTTCCTCATAGCCTATTTCATCCTTACTTGCGGGCTATCTTTTTTGGAGACGAGTTGTAATCCATACATCCTTTCAATGGGGGCGGAGGAAACAGCCACGAGACGGCTTAATTTGGCGCAGGCCTTCAATCCCATGGGAGCCTTGTTGGGCATGTACGTGGCTATGGAATTCATCCAGCGTCGGTTGCACCCATTGGATACCGCCGGGCGTGCCTTGCTGTCCGGTAGCGAGTTCGAAGCGGTGCGCGATGCGGATTTGGAGACGCTCATCGCTCCCTATTTGGTGGTAGGACTGGTGACGCTTTCCATGTTAGTGCTCGTCCGTTTGGTGAGGATGCCGCGTCATCGCGATACGTCGGGTAAGATTGATTTTCTGCCTACGTTGAAGCGTCTTGTAGCTGTGCGTCGTTATCGTGAGGGCGTGGTTGCGCAGTTTTTCTACGTAGGAGCGCAAATCATGTGCTGGACGTTTATCATTCAATACGGTACCCGCCTTTTCATGTCGATGGGCATGGCTGAGCAGGCTGCCGAGGTGCGTTCACAACAGTTCAATATTGCTGCGATGGCCGTATTTTGCGTGAGCCGTTTCATTTGTACGTTCTTGTTACGTTTCTTCAATTCCGGGTTGCTGTTGCGGACGTTGGCTGTTTTTGCTGCATTGTTTACCGTGGGCGTCATGTTCCTGCAAAACATTTGGGGTATGTATTGCATCGTGGGCGTGTCGGCTTGCATGTCGCTCATGTTCCCCACCATATACGGTATCGCCTTGCAGGGTTTGGGCGAAGATGCCAAGTTCGGGGCCGCCGGGCTGATTATGGCCATCCTTGGCGGTTCAATATTGCCACCGGCTCAGGCGGCTATCATCGACCTGCACACGCTTTGGGGGATGCCGGCGGTAAACTTGTCTTTCGTTTTGCCATTCATTTGCTTTGTGGTTGTGGTATTTTACGGTCACAGTGCTTATCGCCGTGGTTGGACATAAAGATGTTTTATGGTTTAGTTTTTATGGAGAGGAGGTTATGCCGCAGGGTATGGCCTCTTTTTTCATCTATCTTCCGTCTTCATCAAGTCCTTAGACAAGGAAGCGGTGGCCGGTGCCCGGCTCCAAGACATCGTGCTCTTGGGGTCCGCGGAGAAACTGGATTGGCAGTTGACGGACGAGGGACTTGAAATCCGCTTTCCGGAACATAAACCTTGCAGCTGTGCTTATACGTTTAAAATATTGTTCGACCGCGAGGTGGGAAAGGACTTGCAGTCGGAAGCTTCCGATGAGATATTGAAGCACGGCAGTCCGGTATGACGTGAAAAAAGCCTATAAAATCCTATATTGAATTTGGATAGTGCAATTCTGTTTTAAGGATAAATATTTAATTTTGCATCCAAAACCAAATAAATGAGATAATGAGAAACAAATGGATGATGTCTTTGTGTTGTGGGGCGGCGATGCTTGCATGCGTCCCTTCGGCAGCACAGCAAAACGTACAGCCCGAACCGATGCAGACGGGCAAATACCAACCGGCGTGGGAATCTTTGGCAGCGTATGAGTGTCCGGATTGGTTTCGCGATGCCAAATTCGGCATTTGGGCGCATTGGGGGCCGCAGTGCGAACCGGAGTCGGGCGATTGGTATGCGCGTCACATGTACTATCCGGGTCATTGGCAGTATGACGTGCACGTGAAAAAATATGGTAATCCGAAGGATTTCGGGTTTAAGGACGTGATTAATGAATGGAAGGCCGAAGAGTGGCAACCTGATTCTCTGGTACGTTTTTACAAGAGCGTGGGTGCCCGTTATTTCATGGCATTGGGTAACCATCATGATAATATGGACCTTTGGGACAGCAAGTACCAACCGTGGAACTCCGTGAACATGGGTCCGAAACGGGATGTCGTGGGCGAGTGGGCCAAGGCGTGTAAGAAATACGGATTGCCGCTTGGTGTGAGTATTCATGCCTCCCACGCTTGGACTTGGATGGAAGGTTCACAAGATTTCGATGGCAAGTTGACGAAAGCCGATGGGAAAGGAAAATGGTGGGAAGGTTACGATCCCCAGGACTTATATGAGCAGAGACACGAACGGAGCAAGGACAGCAAGAATGTCGGGGCTATCCATTCGCAGTGGGCTTGGGGTAACGGAGCCTCCCAGCCTTCGGAGGATTTCAAGACGAAGGTGTATAACCGGACGTTGGACGTGGTCAACCGTTATCATCCCGACGTGTTGTATTTCGACGATACTGTGTTGCCGTTCTATCCTATCAGTGACGAGGGCGTGAGAATCTTAGCTCACATGTATAACACGAGCCTGAAAGAGAACAAGGGAAAGATGCGCGCCGTGGTGACGGGCAAGATTCTTGAAGACAAGCATAAGGAGGCCATGGTATGGGATGTGGAGCGTGGCATACCCGATCGTCCGCAGGAGAAAGCTTGGCAGACGTGTACTTGCTTGGGCAATTGGCATTATGAACGGAGCGTATACGACCGTAATGGTTACAAGCCTGCAAGCCAAGTGGTAAAGATGTTGGTGGATATCGTGAGCAAGAACGGTAACCTTTTGTTGAGTGTACCTTTGAGGGGAAGCGGTGCCATAGACGAGAAAGAAGTGGCGATTCTTAAAGATATCAAAGCATGGATGGATGTCAACGGAGAAAGTATTTATGGTACTCGCCCGTGGACGACGTTCGGCGAGGGACCTTTGGCTGAGGCTGCCAACCCGATGAAAGCGCAGGGATTCAATGAAGGGCAGAATTATACGGCAAAGGATGTACGTTTTGTACAGAAAGGCAAGAAGGTCGTGTATGCTACGGCTTTAGGATGGCCTGAAAGCAAAGTAATCATGATGAAAAGCTTCCGTAAAGGTTCTCCTTATTATAAAGGAAAGGTGAAAAGTGTGGAGTTGTTAGGTTACGGAAAGGTGAAGTTCACTTGTGGCGAGGACGGCCTGAAAGTGACGTTGCCGGAGGAGAAGACGAATGACATAGCACCGGTATTGAAGGTAAAATTGGTATAATGAATGAGTCGGCATATCGGCTTTTGTGAGAGAAGGATGCCGTAAAGATGTGACATGCCTGCTGAATCGTGGAAGAGGCAGTGGGCATGTCTGTTTTTGTTCACTCAGATGCCTTATGCTTTCCGATAGTATCCTTTTTTGCGGATTTCCTGCCAGACCGCTTCGTCTAATCCGTAAGAGGCGTCGCCGCCTTGGGAGATGAGACGGCGGATTTCGGTGGAACTGATGTCGATGAGCGGGGTGTCCGTAAGCTTGACACCGGGGGGAAGGGACGCGGCCTCCACCGCGTAACCGGGACGGGGGTAGACCAAGATACGATGGTGGCTTAGAATCTCGTCCGGTTTCTTCCAATCCTTGAAAGCAAGCCAGTTGTCTGCACCGATGACTAATGTGAAAAGCCGGTCGGGATAAGCTTGCCGCAAGGCGGCCAAAGTGTCTGCCGTGTAGGACGGGCGGGGCAGGCGGAACTCAAAATCACTCACTTTGAGGCAGGGATGTTCCCGTACGGCCATGCGAGCCAGCTCCAGACGGATATTTTCATTCAACAAATCGGGAGACGACTTTTTGAATGGATTCTGGGGAGATACCATAAACCACAATTCGTCCAACCCTTCATCCCGGCAAAGGCGTTCGGCCAACTCCACGTGTCCCCGGTGGATAGGATTGAAAGACCCCCCGTAGATGCCCGTTTCCGTCATGCCCTTTCGTGGGGTTTATGTTGGAAATGGGGTTTCCGATGGCGTTTCCGGTGCCACCATACGTAGATGATATAGGCTTGCACCACGGCTAACACTCCCATGGTGATGGTGATTTCGGTCCATTGCAAGAGGGCTGCGGCGATGGTGACTATCAGACATAAGACGAACAGTATGATGCTGGTCTGTAAGTTCCTTTGGATGGTTTTGTCGTCCATGGGCTGTGGGTTTTATGGGTGCAAGAAAGCTTTCAGGCGAGCCAGTGCTTCGGCTTTGGCCTTTTCGAGGTCATCGTTTACGACTATCATATCGAATCTGGGGGCGAATGTCAGTTCGTATTCCGCCCGTGCGATGCGGTCGTCTATGACTTCCGGCGTATCCGTGCCCCGGCTTTCCAGTCTGCGGCGAAGCTCTTCCACCGAGGGCGGTTGGATGAACATACTTAAAGCGCGGTCGCCGTAAAATTCTTTGATGCGGCATCCGCCATGTACGTCCACGTCGAACACTACGTTCTGTCCGGCTTCCAGTTGCTTTTCCACCTGCGCTTTCAAGGTGCCGTAGAAGCGGTCTTTGTAGACTTCCTCATATTCCAGGAATTCACCGTTGGCGATGCGTTGGCGGAACTCTTCGGGCGTGAGGAAGAAATATTCCACTCCGTCACGCTCCGTCCCCCGTGGCGGACGGCTGGTCGCACTGATGCTGAAAGCCAAATTCAAGTCCTGTCCCATCAGATAATTGATGAGCGTGCTTTTTCCGCTGCCGCTGGGAGCGGAAAAGATAATCAATTTGCCTGTCATTGTCGTCGGTAGGGTTACATTACGTTGAGCACCTGCTCTTTGATTTGTTCCAGTTCGTCTTTCATCTTCACCACGATGTTCTGCATTTCGGCCAGATTGCTCTTGCTTCCCGTCGTGTTGATTTCACGTCCCATTTCCTGGGCAATGAAGCCTAACTTCTTGCCTTGTCCATGACCGTTTTCCATGGTCTCCATGAAATATTTCAAGTGGTTGGCCAGACGCTGTTTCTCTTCGTTGATATCCAGTTTCTCGATATAATAAATCATTTCCTGCTCCAGGCGGTTCTTGTCGTATTCCACATTGGGAATCGTTTCCAAGGCTTCCACCAGACGTTGGCGGATGCGTTCGGTGCGGCTTTGCTCATACGGTTCGATGCTTTTCAGCAAATCGCCTATGTTTTGTATTTTCTCGGTGAATTTCTTTTGCAGTGCGGCACCTTCCTGTTTGCGGAAGTCCACGAGCTTGCCGATGGCTTCCTCGATGGCAGTCCGTACGGCTGTCCATTCCTCCTCGTCCAATTCTTCCACTTCCGTGCGGGTCATGACGTCCGGCAGGCGCAATAACGTGGCGAACCAGTCGGCCGGAAGGGGAATATGGCGTTCTTCACTGATTTGTTTAATCTGCTGGTAGTAGTTGTCCAAGATAACGCCGTTGATAGGTGTAGCCGTTTGCGTGTCGTCTTTTTCCACCCAGATGGTGAAGTCCACTTTTCCGCGCTCCAGCGTCCGGCTGATCATGGCGCGGATTTCCATTTCCTTTTCTCGATAGAGCGGTACGATACGTGCAGAAAGGTCTAAAGCCTTGCTATTGAGGGATTTGATTTCCACGTGTATCTTTTTGCCTTTCACTACGGCAGTCGATTTGCCGTAGCCCGTCATTGATTGAATCATGATTTAATAATTATTTTATGCAAAAGTAGGAAAATAATAGGATAAAATGGTAACTTTGCGGAGTTATTCTAAGGAAAAAATAGTTTATGTCTTGTATACTGCATATTGAAACGAGTACGAAGGTTTGCTCGGTAGCCGTTACAGAAGACGGGGCGGTATTGTTTGAAAAAGTAGACAAAAGCGGGCCTTCGCATGCGGTGCAGTTAGGTGTTTTTGTGGACGAAGCTATCTCTTATATCGACAATCACGGAATTCCTTTCGATGCGGTGGCAGTGAGTCAGGGGCCGGGGTCGTATACGGGATTGCGTATCGGTGTGTCAATGGCCAAAGGCATCTGCTATGCCCGCGGTTTGAAGCTGATAGCTGTCCCGACATTGGAACTGTTGTGCGTGCCGGTGCTGCTCTATCAGGAAGACTTGCCTGAAGACGCTTTGTTGTGTCCTATGATAGATGCGCGCAGGATGGAAGTATATGCCGCTTTGTACGACAGGGCTTTGAGACCGGTACGGGCCATCGGAGCCGACATTGTGGACGAGAGCACTTACCAAGACTTCCTGAACGAACGGCCGGTGTACTTTTTGGGTGACGGTGCTGAGAAATGCAAGACTGGAATTACGCACCCGAATGCGCATTTCCTTCCGGATGTCGTGCCTTTGGCCCGGAACATGGGGCCTTTGGCGGAGAAGGCTTTTGCGCTGGGCCGATTTGAAGACGTGGCTTATTTCGAGCCTTTCTATTTGAAAGAATTTGTAGCTTCAAAACCGAAAAAACTTTTGTAAATGATATATAATACCCAACGTAAGAAATTACCGATGCCGGAGTACGGACGCGGCATCCAGGAAATGGTGGATTATGCGCTCACGCTGGAAAACCGTGAGGAGCGTCAACGTTGTGCCCGCACGATAGTCTCGATAATGGGAAACATGTTTCCGCATTTGCGTGACGTACCGGATTTCAAGCATAAATTGTGGGATCATTTGGCTATCATGGCCGATTATAAGTTGGATATTGATTATCCGTACGAAGTGACGCCCAGAAAAGTAGGAGGGGACAGCAAGCCGTCTCCTATGGCTTATCCGATGAAAAAGATCCGTTATCGTCATTACGGGGCTTTGTTGGAAGCGTTGATACGTAAATTGGCCGAGATGCCGGAGGGGGCGGAACGGGAAGAACTGACGCTGTTGGTAGCCGGGCAGATGAAACGGAGCTTGGGTAATTGGAACAAGGATGCCATGGACGATGACAAGGTGGCTTTGGATTTGGACCACTATACGCATGGTATCGTGCATTTGGATAGAGAACGTTTTCATTTGTTCTCCGACCAATATGATAAGGCTCAGCCGGGGCGTGCCCCTGTGGCTTATCGTAATGTCGGGCGGAAGAACAAACGGAAAAATTAAGCGGCGGTTCTGTTCGTATGGCTTCATTTATTATAGAGGGTGGTCGTCGTTTGACCGGAGAGATAGTACCCCAAGGCGCGAAGAACGAAGCCTTGCAGGTGATTTGTGCGACGTTGCTTACTTCAGAACCGGTACGTATCAAAAACATACCCGACATCTCGGATGTGAACAACCAAATCCGCTTGTTGGAAGATGTCGGTGTGAAAGTCACGCGGAATGCTCCGGGCGACTTTACGTTCCAGGCCGACGAGGTGAACATGGAATATGTGCAGAGCGATGAGTTCCTGGCGCGTTGTACCAAACTGCGGGGAAGCGTGATGCTTATCGGCCCGATGATAGCCCGTTTCGGCCGTGCCATGGTGGCTAAGCCGGGAGGAGACAAAATCGGACGCCGTCGGTTGGATACGCATTTTCTCGGAATCCAGAAATTGGGGGCCAAGTTTGATTATGACATCCGCCGGGGCGTGTACGACATTCATGCCGGGCGGTTGTGTGGTACGTATATGTTGCTCGACGAAGCCTCGGTCACGGGTACGGCCAATATCATTATGGCTTCAGTGTTGGCTATGGGTACGACAACGATATATAATGCTGCGTGCGAACCTTATATCCAACAACTTTGTCATTTGCTCAACCGTATGGGGGCGAACATCAGCGGAATAGCTTCCAACCTGATAACCATCGTAGGAGTAGATTCGCTTCACGGTGCCGCACATACGGTTTTGCCGGACATGATAGAGGTGGGCAGCTTCATTGGCATGGCGGCCATGGTGGGCGACGGTATCAGCATCAAGAATGTGTCGTATGATAATTTAGGCATCATTCCTTATACTTTCAGCCGTCTGGGCGTGCAAGTGCTTCGTCATGGAGATGATTTGTTCATCCCGCGGCATGACCATTATGAGATTGATTCTTTCCTGGACGGTTCGTTCATGACCTTGAGCGATGCGCCGTGGCCGGGATTGACCCCGGATTTGTTGAGTGTGTTGCTCGTGGTGGCCACACAAGCCAAAGGTACGGTGTTGATTCACCAGAAGATGTTCGAGAGCCGCTTGTTCTTTGTGGACAAGTTGATTGATATGGGGGCGCAGATTATCCTTTGTGACCCGCATCGGGCCGTGGTGGTCGGGCACGACCATCAAATCCGTTTGCGTGGCGGACGCATGACATCGCCTGATATACGTGCCGGAATCGCTCTATTGATAGCCGCCATGAGTGCAGACGGGACGAGCCGTATCAGCAATATCGAACAGATAGACCGGGGATATGAGAATATCGAATCGCGCCTGACGGCATTGGGAGCTTGCATCAAACGTGTAGAAGAATGATACGCGAAGACGAAGTATATAAAATAGGTATGTTGACCAAGACACACGGGGTGTCGGGGAAATTGAACATGGCCTTTACGGACGATGTGTTCGACCGTGTGGAAGCGGAGTATGTGGTATGCCGTATGGACGGGATACTGGTGCCTTTCTTTATGGAAGAATACCGCTTTCGGAGCGATACGACGGTCTTGATGAAATTCGAAGGGGTGGATACGGAAGAGCAGGCACGCCGCATGGTCGGCGTGGAGGTTTACTTTCCGAAGGCCCTGACGGAAGAGGTACGTGAGGGAGAATATACGTGGAGTTACTTCACCGGTTTCACGGTCGTGGACACGGTTCATGGTGAATTGGGACAGGTGGAAGCGGTAGACGAATCTACGTTGAATGTTCTTTTTGAAGTCGCTACTCCTTCTGGCGGGAAGATTTTGCTTCCGGCCGGTGAAGACTTGGTGGAGGATATCGACCATAAAAACCGTAAGATTTACATGACTTTGCCCGATGGCCTTTTGGCTTTGGGTGAATGAGAATAATACCTTGGATGAATACGAACGAGAAGAAAAAGATTGCGATATTAGGTTCCACGGGATCTATCGGGACGCAGGCCTTGCAAGTCATCGAGGAACATGCCGATTTGTATGAGGCGTATGTACTGACGGCAAACAACCGAGTGGAACTGTTGATAGAACAGGCACGCCGTTTCATGCCCGAAGCGGTAGTCATTGCCAATGAGGACAAGTATGAGGTGTTGCGCGATGCGTTGGCCGACTTGCCCGTCAAGGTGTATGCCGGAGCGGAAGCGCTTTGTCAGATTGTGCAGGAAAGACCGGTGGACGTGGTGCTGACGGCCATGGTCGGATTTGCCGGTTTAAGGCCGACCATCAGTGCGATTAAGGCGGGAAAAGCCATAGCATTGGCCAATAAGGAAACGTTGGTCGTAGCCGGGGAACTGATTAACCGTCTGGCAAATGATTACCATGCGGACATCATTCCGGTGGATTCGGAACATTCTGCTATCTTCCAATGTTTGGCAGGCGAGGTAAGCCCTGTAGAGAAGATTATCCTGACGGCTTCGGGCGGCCCTTTCCGCACGTTTTCCCATGAACAGTTGGCTTCGGTGACCAAAGCCCAGGCGTTGAAACATCCGAACTGGTCGATGGGGGCGAAAATCACCATCGACTCCGCGTCGATGATGAACAAGGGTTTTGAAGTGATAGAGGCCAAATGGCTGTTCGGCGTCGAGCCGGGACAGATACAGGTGGTGGTACACCCACAGTCTATCGTGCACAGTGCCGTGCAGTTTGCCGACGGGGCGGTCAAGGCGCAGTTGGGAATGCCGGACATGCGTGTGCCCATACAATATGCTTTCTCCTATCCCTTGCGTTTACAGAGTTCGTTCGAACGTCTGGACTTGTTCCGGATAGGCACGCTCACTTTCGAGGAGCCGGACACCCGTCGTTTCCGTAACCTCGCTTTGGCGTATGAAGCCTTGCATGAGGGCGGAAACATGCCTTGCATTGTCAATGCGGCTAACGAAATCGTCAATCGTGCCTTTTTGGAGGACCGTATCGGCTTCTTGCAGATGAGCGATGTGATAGCAAATACGATGCGGAAGACTTCTTTCGTAAAGAAACCCACGTACGAGGACTATTTGCAGACGGATGCCGAGGCGCGCCGGATTGCAGAGGAGTACGTCGGGGCATGTTAAACAAAAACAAAACAAACACAATATTACATGGATGCAACATTGATTAAAGCCCTCCAGTTGGTGCTCTCGCTTTCGATTCTCGTAGTGCTCCACGAGGGAGGACATTTCTTTTTCTCCAAACTCTTCCGCGTGAAAGTGGAGAAATTTTTTCTTTTCTTCGATCCTTATTTCCACTTATTTAGTACGAAAGACAAGTGGTTTACCCGTTTGTTTCCCAAGTGCAAGGACAATGAGACCGAGTACGGTATCGGTTGGCTTCCTTTCGGAGGCTATGTGAAGATTGCGGGTATGATAGACGAGAGCATGGACACCGAGCAGATGAAAAAGCCGGTGCAGCCGTGGGAGTTCCGTGCCAAACCGGCGTGGCAGCGTCTGCTTATCATGATTGGAGGTGTAGTGGTCAATTTCCTTTTGGCTTTGTTTATCTACACCATGATTCTTTTTCATTGGGGCGAACAGTATATACCGGCCAAGGACATGACGATGGGATACCAGTTCAACGAACAAGCGGAAAAATTAGGTTTCCGTGACGGAGACGTCTTATTGGCGGTGGACGGTGAAGAAATCCGGAAATGGGACGGTTCCGTTTACCGTGCCGTATCGGAGGCCCGTGAGGTAACTGTGCTGCGCGAGGGCCGGGAAGTGAGTCTGACGATGCCGGAAGATATGAACATGTTGGAGATGCTTAAATCCAATCCGCCGTTCATGGTTCCTTTCATTCCCTCGGTCATAGATTCTGTTCTTCCTTCCTCTCCGGTGTATGAAGCCGGAATCCGTAGCGGAGACCGCATCGTGGCGATGGATGGAAAGCCGGTGGCTACGTGGAGCGACTTTGACGAAATCATGAGAGTACGCATGGAACCTTTGATGGCCGGCAGCCCGTCCCATGAGGATAGCGTGCGTCTGAGCCGCCTGTCTGTGGTTTACCAGTCGAAAGATGGCGCTCGTACGGATACCGTGACATTGGAACTTGGGGCAGATTACAAATTAGGATTGTTGAAACAAACCCTTTCGGCGTATTATAAACCTATAAAGGTGGACTATGGTTTCTGGGCCAGTATTCCGGCCGGTATCTCCCATGGGATAGATGTACTCTCCGGATATGTAAGCGACTTGAAGTACTTATTTACGGCCGACGGTGCGAAAAGTGTGGGCAGTTTCATCACTATCGGGAGCATTTTCCCTGCTACGTGGGATTGGCTGACGTTTTGGGAGACTACAGCCTTCCTGAGCCTGATGCTGGCTTTCATGAACATCCTGCCCATTCCGGCGTTGGATGGCGGTCACGTGCTGTTCCTCATTGCCGAGATGATTCTTCGTCGTCCGCCCAGCGACAAGTTCCTCGAACGCGCCCAAGTGGTAGGTATGGCCTTGATCATGGGGCTTATGGTGCTGGCTTGTTATAATGATATTGTGAGGTTCTTATTGTAACATCTTTGTTACATCTGATACAACGTTCCGGTAAATTCTTGATTTAGGTCAAGAATTTACCGGAACTCATTTCAAAATGATTATTCATCTTGCAGGATAAACGTCCTGTTTGTACCTTTGTATCACGAAAAAGATATTAATAGGTAATGGTTTTAAGGTAAAGATACGCGTAGGTTACGGTTTGTTTAAGGTAAAAAGATTATTTTTTCAGATGGATACATACATATGGCACGTATTGTTTGCCTGTCTGGTGGCGGCTGTGCTTTGCATAGGTACCTTGGTGGTGACGGTCAGGAACGGACATTTATAATGATAAGACGAGGAGGTTAAAGATGGAAGGAGAAATGCCGAAAGATCCGATGATGTTGATGAGTTTCATCAATATGAAGTTGCGGGATTTTTATCCGACGCTCGATGCTTTATGCGATGATATGGACGTGGACCGCCAAGAATTGGAAAACAAGATGGCCGAAGCCGGTTTGGAATATAATGCGGCAGCCAATAAGTTTTGGTAACACACAAACACAATGTAATTATAGAAAGCGTCCCCTCCTTGCTGTGATAGCGACGGAGGGGACGTTCATTTTCTTTCTTTGCAAGAGTGGGGTGGATTATTCGTCCGTATCCCCGTCAAATCCTTTATCCCTTTCGAGGATGTCCACTTCTATCTTGCGCAGATAAAATTTGACTTTGGCCCCCAGTTCGTCGAAACGTTGTTTGAGATGGAACACATCCGTGCGTTGCCGGTAATATTCGGCATTATGTCCCCGTCGCTTTTCAGCTTCCAGTTTTTTCAGTATTTCCTGTTCTGCCCTTAGGGTACTGTCCATTATGGCCAACGTATCTTGTGCCGCAAGGAGTTCGATGCTGTCCATTACGATAATGCCGGTGGCGCGCGCTTTAAAGGCCGTAGGGAAAGTTTCACGCATGGCCAGAATACTGTCTTTGGCAGCTACGTAGTTTCCTTCTGTCATTAAGGTACGCGCAGCATCGAGCATACGGCCTGCGTATTCTTCTTCCTTATCCTCTTGTCCCGTACAGGAACAGACGATAATAGGAAGCAATAAGGTGTATAATGTTTTTCTCATAGGCTTTTTGTCACAGAATTCACTCTGCAAAAGTACCATTTTTTGAGGGAATAATTCAAGCCGATGCGCAAAAAATCGTATTTTTGCAATTATTTTATGGTATTTTTGAAGAATGAGGAATTTGACGAGGGAAGATTTGATACATTTGTTGGACAAAAAGATTTTCCATCAAATATCGGAAGTGGCTGATGAGCAGGGTGTGGAATGCTATGTCGTAGGCGGTTATGTGCGTGATCTTTTTCTGGAGCGCCCTTCGCAGGACATCGATATCGTGACGGTGGGGAGCGGCATAGCATTGGCCAAGGCTTTGGCCGGCAGGCTGGGGAGAGGCGCACACCTGAGTGTGTTCAGCAATTTCGGTACGGCACAAGTCAAGTTCAAGGGCATGGAGGTGGAGTTCGTAGGAGCCCGGAAGGAGAGTTACAGCCATGACTCACGTAAGCCGGTGGTGGAAGATGGGACGTTGGAAGACGACCAGAACCGCCGTGATTTCACGATTAATGCACTGGCCGTATGTTTGAACCGTGAACGTTTCGGAGAATTGGTCGACCCGTTCGACGGCGTGTGGGACATGGAAGACCGTCTCATCCGTACACCGCTCGACCCCGACATTACTTTCAGCGACGACCCGCTGCGCATGATGCGCTGCGTACGTTTTGCCACCCAGTTGAATTTTTATATAGACGAAGAGACGTTCGAGGCATTGGAACGGAATCGGGAACGGATAAAGATCATCTCCCGCGAGCGTATTGCCGACGAATTGAATAAGATAATGATGACGCCCACGCCTTCGAAAGGCTTCGTGGAGTTGGCCCGGTGCGGCTTGCTGCCTCTCATTTTTCCCGAGTTGGCAGCTATGGAGGGGGTGGAAAAGGTAAACGGACGTGCGCATAAAGACAATTTCTACCACACGCTTGAAGTGCTCGATAATATTTGCCGGCATACGGATAATTTGTGGTTGCGTTGGGCGGCCCTTTTGCACGACATCGGCAAACCGCGTACGAAGCGCTTCGACCCTGTGGCGGGATGGACTTTTCACAATCATAACTTTATCGGAGCCAAGATGGTGCCGGACATTTTCCGGAAGATGAAGTTGCCGATGAACGAGAAGATGAAATATGTGCAAAAGATGGTGGAGCTGCACATGCGCCCCATTGTCATTGCCGACGAGGAAGTGACAGATTCCGCTGTGCGTCGTCTGCTGTTCGAAGCCGGTGACGACATCGAGGACTTGATGACACTTTGCGAGGCTGATATTACTTCGAAGAACGCCCAACGTAAACAACGCTTCTTAGACAATTTCAAGTTGGTACGCCGCAAGTTGGTGGATTTGGAAGAGCGCGACCGTGTGCGCAACTTCCAGCCTCCGGTTTCGGGAGAGGAGATTATGGCGGTGTTCGGTCTGTCTCCTTGTCGCGAGGTCGGCAGTCTGAAGAGTGCCATCAAGGATGCGATTCTCGACGGCGTGGTACCGAACGAGCACGATGCGGCATACGAGTTCATGCTTCGTCGGGCGGCAAAGATGGGATTAAAACCGGTCGGCACCTCGGAAACAGGAGGAGCACCTTCCGCATCGGTAAAGGAAGAAGTTTGACAGTCGGAGGAGGATGCGGCTTTCTTCGCCATAGGAGACTGTTTTCTTCTTAATTTACTGTAATACAGCTTGATGTAAAGTTCGTCTTCGGGCTGAGGAGAATGTCATTTTGTTCTGCGCCAAACGAAAAATCAATCTCAGCCAAACTATTTTTCATTCTCAGCCGAACGATTTTCCGTTCTCAGGAGATTTTCGTTTGGGGTGGAGGAACGATGAAAATCATATACATGTGAAGCGAAGGTTTTGAGCGGGCAACTTACGATTCGGCGGAGCAGGAAAACATCCTGCTCCGCCGAATCGTGTAGCGTAAGGCTCTATCTTGTCAGTGAGAACCGCAGGCTGAACCCGAAATCTTGTGTGATGGTGGGATAAGCGTTGGACGAGAGCAACGGTTGGTTGCGCTGACGGTCGTAATAGAGGCTCAACGTGACGTAACGGCTCATCGTGTAGTCCGCGCTGAACGAGGCTTTGATGGCTTTGTTGCCGCTTGTAGCTTCAGACAGCGAAGTCTGGATGTTGCGCGTAATGGCGTCCTGATTACGGAACGAGAAGTCGAAACGCAGGTTCAGGTCGTGGCTGATGACGCGGCTGTTTTTCGCCGAAGTACCGCTCTTGCGGGTATTGTTCCGGTTGTTGGCCGCATTCGTTTGCTTGTTGTTATTGCTCCTTCCGGCTTTCTTGCGTCGGCCTCCGAAGAGGGAAGAGAACTTGAAATCATTGATTTTGTAGCCCCATCCGATGACGAAGTCGTTGCTGCAAGCCTCATTCAACTGGGCCGCGGTCATGCTCAGGGTGAGTACGCGCGTCTTGCGATATTCCACCTTGACAGTCATGTTGTTGTTCAACGTGAGGTCCAGTCCTGCCAGAGGCGAGAAGGCTTCGTTGATGGATACGGAACTGATGTCGTACATGCTGCTCGGGATGATAGCATTGTCCGTAGTGTTTTGTATGAATCCCAAGTCGCCCATGTACTCCATCCAACTGCTGTACGTATTGTAAGCCCCCACGGAGTAGATGCTCTTGTAGGAGTGGTTCAGGGTGATGCTCTTGAAGTGGTCCCGTATCCAAGGCAGGTAGGCCAGGCCTTTGTAGGATACGGTCCAGTTGGGCAGCATGCGTGCCAGACTCGGGAATATGTCCAACGGGGAGTTGATGTCTCCTCCTCCGGTGTAAGCGGCCAGGAAAGCCGGTATCATGACGTCGGACGAATACTTGTCTACCGTACCGTTGGCCGGGTCGAACTTGCCCTGTAGTCCGGTAGCAGCCGGATAGGTGGCATTGGCATAGCGGGCTTCCACACGGCTTTGGAATGTGTTGAGGTATTGTTGGAAACGGGCGAATGTCTTGCTGCTGTATCCGTTTCCGGCGTCGCCCCTGCTTTCGAAGGCCGATTTGATGGAAATGGTGGTCATCGTAAAGCTGCCGCTTTGCGTGGTGGGCATGCCCGCATACATATATTGTATGCTCTTGTTACTGTTCACCGTCCGGCTGGCATTCAAGTCAATCTTCAAGTCCGGGATAGGTTCCAACGTGGCTTTAAGTTGGAGATCCTCCATGGCGTTGGTGGTGGCCGGCGTACTGATACTGTCATTGTTGAGCAGCCATCCCCGTTCGTTGGCTTTGTCGATATAGCTTTCGCCGGTGAGGCCGAACGCAAAATCCAATCCCGGTTGCATGCCTCCGCCCGTACGTTGTCCGAGCATGTCGCCCACGTTGGGCAGGAAGCCCGGCAAGGACATGGCGAACGTGTTACGGTAGCTGACACTGACGTTGCGCACCATCATCAGGAAGCGTGTGGCCCCTTGTAAGTAGGGGTACCAGGGCTTTTCCTTTGCCGGTGTCTTGGCTATGACGTTGACACGCAGTTTTACGGAGTCCATGTTCAGGATGCGAATCTTGTTCTTATCCAGTTTCTTGAACTTGATGGGGTAGCGGCGTCCGGCAGCGGTTACGGCGGTGACGCGTATGCGGCGGCTCTTTTGGTTGTGCGCCAGTTCCACGGTCGTATCGGGTTTCAGGGTGATTTCACCGGCAAATCCCTTGAATTTCGGGTTTTTCACCTTGGCGTTGGCCGTACCTTTGGCGTTGTCCGCCGTTTTGCCGTCCGTTTTGTCCTTCCCGTCCTTGTTTTGCCCGTCCTTCCCGTTGGCGGCGGCTTCCTTCTCTTTTTCTTTTTGTGCCTTGGCCTTCTCCCGTTCACGGTTGCTTTTGTCCTTGGCTTTCTTCCGTTCGCTGGCCGAGAATTTCTTGTTGACCTCTTTCAGGAAAGAAGAGAAATTGTACAGCGTTTCCAGGTTGAAGCGTCCGTTTATCGTAGCCGAACGCTGGTTGTTGATGGTATTGCCGTAAGAAGTTCCGTCTTCCAGTTCCATGCCGCGTTCCCAGGAATAGTTGGCCGTGTAATTGCCGTCGAGGGACATCCACGAGAAACACGGTATTTTTTCGAGCGGTACTTTGTACGAGGCCGTGAAGTCCTGTTGGTAGTCGAGCGGAGTTCCGAATCCTTTGATGCTGTGCCATACGGAATCTTTCCATACTTGGTACTGGTCTGCATAGAGATCCTTGTTGACCGGAACGTTCGGCTCTTCGATTTCCGCATGGGTGGCAGAGTTGAACGAGAAGTGAAGGTTTTTGGTCAAGTCCCACTTCAGACTGAAATCGCGGTTCCACAAAAACTCTTTGGAGAAGGAGAGAGGGAGCGACGTCGGGTCTTCCAGATTCTCGATGTCCCGTTCCTGGTACTCGTAATAGTTGCGCAGGATGTTCGTGTTGAAGCTGATGTTTTGCGGCAAGTAGTTGAAGTTCTGGTCGCGGATGATGTCCCACCATTTGCTCTTGCTTTTAATCATCTTCTTGAACGGCTCGAAAGGCTTGTATTCGGGAGAATAGTTGTAGTTGAACGCTCCGTTCCAGTTTTTTTCCGTTTCCCAAGCCGTGGTTTCGCCCGTTTTGTTGGACTCGCTGTGCGAATAGCTGAACGAGAAGTTGGCGGGGTCGTATGGCATGGGGTGTTTGGGCGTGGCGATGTTGAACTTCACGTTGCTCAGGCTGAAGTTCTTATTCGTGGTTTCTGTGGTGGTCAGGCTTCTCAACGAGTCTTTTTCGTGCTCCGTGGTGCAAGCGTCGAGAGCGTCTTCCAGCAACATGTCTGTGTCGAGCGGATTATATTTCGGTTTGATGACCTCTTTGTTGAACGAATAGTAAATGGGCGCCGTGAAGCGAACTTTCTCCGGCAGCAGCTTGCCCAGTTCGAAGCTGGTCGTGATGCTGTAATTGTACATGTCTTCCTGGTTGCGTTCGCTCACTTTGTCTTCTATGCCTCCGAATCCGGCTGTTTCCATGTGTCCGGTCAGATTGACGGAACCCAGGTCGGAGAATTGTATATTCAGGGTACCCTGTGCGGCCCAACCGCCATCATTGCTGTATTCCTGCAGGCGAAGCTCGTTGGCCCATACTTCCACCGACTTGGTTGCACGGGCATTGTTGCGCACGCCGATCATGATGGTCTTCACCTCGCCCAAGGTCGGGTTACCCATGACGCTTACCTTGTTGTTCGGCCGGTTGTCGTCGTAGACGGAGAAGAGTGTGGTCAGGTTGGTATTGCCGAGGCTCTTCTCGCGGTTGCGTGCCTGTTTCACTTTGGTGAACACCGAGAGATCGATGTCCAGCATATTCTCTTCAGGCCATACGGCGCGGCACTGTTCGGCGGAATAAGTGTCGTAGCGTCCGGCTGCCGTCAGCTTCAAGGGAATTTCGTATTCGTAGAAGTTGTTCTTGTAGTCCGAGCCGAGCCGGATGAAGATACTGGTCTGATTGTCTTCCGTTTCGGTTACATTCTCGGCCAGCGCGTTGGCATGGACGAACATTTGGAGGTGTTTGTACTGGCGCATGTCCAGGTTGGTGTTCTTGTACACGGCGCGGGCGTCTCCCGTGGCCAGGTTACGTACCGTCAGCGAGAGAGCCTGTTCGTTGTCTTCGGCCAGTTGGCTTTGTGCCGGATCCACTACGCGGCTGATGCCCGGAGGCAGTACGTAGTTCACCGGTGTCTTGTCGTTGTTTTCTTCGATGTTGACAGCCGATATTTCCATGCTTCCGTTCGTGGTGGGCATTTCGCCGGCATAAAGAGCCTGTTCGTAGGAACGCCATTCGGCTTTCACCAGATCCAGTGTGGCGAAACGAAGGATGACGGGCTGTTCGAAACCGGTCAGGAACATACGCATGAACCGTATGCTCGTGAAATCGTTGATGTTGCCCACTTTCTTTTGGTATTCGGTAAGCGGTATGCGGAACTGATACCAATTCACCTCTTCCGTGTTGCCGTTGCGGAGCTTGACGCTTGCCGTACGTTTGTCCACGATATGGTTTTGCCCCACAATGAAGTCTTCCGGACGGATGCTGATTTTATATTGGTAATATTTCTCGTACTCGTTCAATGTGTAGTCCTGATTGATGTCTTCCACGTCGGGTGTGGTCTTGTATGAAGTGTCGTACGATTCGTTTGCATTTTCATTCGACCGCGAGTTGCCTTCCGGCAGGTTGATATACTTGTAACGGTCGAGGATGCTGCGTTGCTGGGCATCGTAGTCCGATCCCCGGAAGTAGTGGTAATCGTCTCCGGCCGGGTCGTTCATCAACGAATCGTACACTTGCGGGCTCACTTTCCCTTGTACGGCCATGAGAAACTCACGGTAGGCACCGAACGTACGTTCTTCTTCGCTGTTGAGTCCGTTCAATCCGATGTCCTGTCGTTCGCGTGCTCCGGATTCGTTGTTGAAGGCATAGACTACGCTGGTGGTGTTGGGCACGCGTCCCCACGCCGTTTCCGTGTAATAGTTGGAGTTTCCGTCGATGGGCATTCCGCTTTCGAAGAATTTCTTTCCGTCGTGGAGGATGTCTTCGCTCACTTCTCCTAAGTTCAAATAGAAGTCACCTCCGTAATCGCCGCCCTTGTCACGGGTGTAGATGAACGGGTCGAGCAACCAGAATTCTACGTATTCTATGTTGGCCGTCTCGAAATCGTTGGTGTCCAATTTACGCATCATGCCACCCCAACGGGTTTTGGGGTTGGTGAGTCTTCCGTTGTAGTCCAAGTTCGGATCCAGGTTGTAGGCTCCCCGTTCGGTAGGGTAGAATGCGAGGTTCATTACCGGGAGCGAAGCAGCCGAGTTGTAACTGGTCTGCGTCTTGTTGGGATAGAGCTCCCGTTCGTACACTTCGCGTACATAGTGGTTGGAGAGTTGGTTCAGGTCGCTCTTGATATGGGCGGGCGTGAGCGAGGAACTTTGACGCGTGAAGAGCGGATCCACGGTGTACCAGCTCAGCAGGGCGCGGTTGTAGCCTCCGCGCACGTCGTTGACGAGCTTGCTTTCTTCAAAGTCGGACGGCACGCTGGAAATCATCCAGTTGGTGGGCTGCATCACGCTGATGCCGTTTTTCGTGTTCTCGAAGTCGTCGATGTAGGAAGCCGACCCCTGTATCTTCTTGTTTTGCCCGGCAATGAGTTGGGCGAACTCCCCGGTAAAGCTGATTTGCGAAGGCTCGGTCACGTCGATGAGCGGTATTTTGTCTATCAGGTTGGTCAGCCATTGGCTTTCTTTCTTCCACGAGAGGTTGACGCCCCACAGGGTGTTTTTCAAAGGTTCTTCGCCCATGTTTACTTTTGTGGTGAGCGGCTGTTCGTTCAGGAACATGAACGTTCCGCCGAACGTGAAGTCCTTGCTCACGTCATATTGCAGGTTGAATCCTACGAGCGTTTTGCGCTGCATGCCGTAGTTGTCGTTGCTTTCGAAGTCCACGCTTACGTTCGTGCCGGCATCGATGATGCTTTGGTTGATGATGGTCACCACGCCCATCGAGTAGTCCACCGTATAGTCCGTGTTTTCCGTCAGCGTCACGCCTCCCGCCGTCACGGTCACGGAGCCTTGCGGCACGTTCATGGCGCCGAGGCTGATTTCGGCACCGTTGTTTCCCTTGTACTCTCCGGAGAGCAGGAATTTGTTCTTTTCCGCTATCTGTTTGGCCATGGTCTTGGTGGAGTCGTACAGTGCGTCGAAACAATATTTCTCGGCCAAGGCTTCATCATTCAGGTATTGGCGCAGATGGCTTCCGAAAGGTTCGGTTACGGGGAAGTAGATGCGTCCTTTATTGATGGTGTATCCTTCCACATAGTCGAACTGTCCGTTCGGATTCGGACGGTTGTTGGCATCCAGGCGGTCTAAGTTCATTACCCGCAGGAGCTTGGTGTTCTTGTATTGGGTTTCGGGGATGTAGGACACGTACACCCCGGCAGAGTCGCTTTGGTATTGGATGTCCAGCTTGAATTTGTCCTTTTGCGTGGTGGTGGCTCCCAGGCTGTACACGTTTTTCATCATCAAGTCCCAGTTGCCCATCTGCGGTGTGTTCGATGTGTTTTTCAGGGCCTTGACGAACAGGGCTTGGGTGTTGTCGGTCAGGTCGGCCGAGAACTCGCCCACTTGGTAGGTCGTGCCGTTGTAGGTGTATTCGAAGGCTACGGCCAGGACTTCGTCCGGTTGCAGGGTAAAGTTGAGCGACACGTAGCCCAATGAATTGTTTACGGTGTATTCCGAAGAAGACAACAGGCGTGCGCTTTGCAGCTTCTCGTAGTCCACGCTGCCTTCAAAGCCCGCGATGGCGTCCAGGTCGCTCGACGTCTGACTGATGTCGCGTGCGGTGGCGTGCTGTGTGGTCATGGTCGAATAGAGGGTGTTGGCGGCATTGGCGGCCACTTGCACATTACCTTTGCTCCAGATCGGGCTGGAAATATGGTCATGTTCGCCCAGGTCGGTGAAGGCCACGATATTGCGGTTGCTTTCATAACTTCCCGTTTTGTTTGTCACCCAAAGCTCGATACGCTTGATGGTGACGCCGGACATGACGGTGGGCAGCTTGCTCATGTTCTGGTCGTAATGTTCGCGGAAGAAGTGGGCGAGAAAGAAATGTCGGTTTTCTTCGTATTCGGTAGCCGAGAACTCGTAATTGTGCGTTTGCGTGCCGCCCTTGGACGACACGCTTTTCGAGGCCGATTTCTTTTGGGAGACGACCGTTTGCAGTTTCAGCTTGCCGAATTGCAGGTCGGCCCGCAGGCCGAACAGCGAGGAAGCGCCTTTGATGAGTGAGGAATTGGTGGGAAGCGACACGTTACCCCCTTCTATCAACTTGATGATTTCGTCTTCCTTGCCTTCGTAGCGCAGTTTCATGCTTTGCGCGTCGAAGTCGAACGTGGCTTCGGTGTTGTAGTTCAGGTTCATGTTGATTTTGTCACCCACGCTACCGTTCATGCTCATGTTGATTTTCTCTTCGAAATCGAATCCGAAGGTCTTCCGGCGGTTTTCCGAGAGGCTCGGGTTGTCCGTCTTCTTCAGGTTACCCCCGATTTTCAGTTCGGCGGAACCCTGGGTTTTGATACGCACGCCGCCGGGACCGAATATTTTCTCGGCCGGTCCCAGATCGAACTGCATGTCCGTGAAGTCGAACTTATTTTTGCCTTCATTCTCGAAAGCCTCGCTGTTCTTTTGCCGGTAGTAGTTCTGCAAGGACTTTTGCAGGCTCCATTCCTGATATTCTTCCGGCGACATCAGCAAAGGGGCGTTCAGGTAACTGTCGCCCACTTTGGTACCGATGGTGTAATTGCCTGTCGCCGGGTCGTAAACGGTATCCGTTTTCAGGTTGTCCGGGTCTTTCAGGTCCAGGCTTCGTTTTTTCAGGTCGTCTTCGTCGCGGGGCGCCGTCCGCTTCACGCTGTAACGTGGCCGGATGGTGTCCGGTTCGGCCGGAGCCGGGGTTTCGTTCCAGGGTATATGCAAGAAAGCGGCACCTCCCATGTCCGCCAGTGCGTTGGCACTGATGGCCAGAAAGATGAGGTAGAGCCACTTTTTGCGTAAATCGCTCACGCTCGGCATTCTTCGAGCAAGCTCGGTCTGCGCTCGCTTAATCGCGATTTTCAAGTTTCTTTTCATGCTGTTCCGTTGGGCTATGAAGCTTTCGGCTTCCTATAATCTTTTGAGGGCAAGTTTGATGACACGCTCCACGGCGGCCTCCGGTTCTTCTTTCAGGATGGCCAATGCGACCTTTTGCGAGGGGGCGGGCGGGAAGCCCAGCATGGTAAGGGCGGCCACGGCCTCTTCCAGTATTTCGGAATGTCCGGTTGCCGCGGTCGCGGAAGTGCCGGGGGCTGCCGTCCCTTCGATTTCCACCGATGCGATTTTGTCTTTCAGGTCCACGATGATGCGTTGGGCGGTTTTCAGCCCGATGCCTTTCACGGTCTTGAGCAGCTTGTCATTGCCGGAACTGATGACGTTGACCAATTCTGCCGGTGTGAGGGCGGAGAGAATCATGCGTGCCGTGTTACCCCCGATGCCCGACACGCTGATGAGCAGCAGGAAGAGGGCACGTTCCTGGCGGGTGGAAAAACCGTAAAGCACGTAGGCGTCTTCGCGGATGGCTTCGTAAACGTATAGTTTGGCTTCCTGCTTGCCTTGCAGGGCTGAAAATGTGTTCAAAGAGATGTTGAGGCCGTATCCCACGCCGTGGCAATCTATGACGGCGATGGCCGGAGTGAGTTCGGCTATCTGCCCCTTCACGTATTCTATCATGTCTTTTTTTGCTAAATATACTTTAAGAAAACGTGTCCGCCACCTCTTTATTGTGCGCACGCGTTAATTTTTATAGGGCATGCAGAAGGAATGTGAAAAATGACGGACAATCTGCGGCTTTATGTTTCATGAGGCTGGCGTATATGCATCCGGTTGTCCCGCCGATGGGAAATACGCGATTCTCGCGTGTCGGCTTTTGGACAAAGTGTCATCCGGAAACGGAGGCAAGGTGTCAAAATGCACGTTCCCGTTTCATGCCGTGCATGGAATATGGGGCGGCTGTCAGGAAAAAGCAGGTTTCTTGTGTCCATTTGCCGGACGGTTTCGGAACCGGATTTCCACCAGATAATTCAGAAAAGCCGTTTTCCGGCCTTCCGTTCCCGTCTTTTAGCCGTCCGAAAAACGTTTTTCACGAGCTTTGTCCGTTTTTGTGCGGAGAGATTTTTTTCGCTTTCAAGAGATTGAAAAATCATTCGCTTGAGATTAAATGTTAAATATGCGGTTTTGGAGTGCATAAACCCCGTATATACTGTATATTTATTCATTCCGTCGCGCTATTTGGAGGCGTTTTTTCCTGTTTTTCTCGTAGGAAGCCATGAAAAAGGCCGGACAAACCCGATTGTCCGGCCTTGCCTTGGGCGTGTGTTTATTTCAAGTACCGGGCCAGCGGGCTGTCTATGGCACGCAGGCCTTCGGCTATGCCTTGCGCGTTGAGTTGCGCACCCTTGAGCGAGGTGTGCGTGTGGTCGCGGTTATAATAAGCTTTGGCGCCTTCTTGGCCTATCCGGTCGAGGGCGTCGGCCGAGATGTTGTGCAAGTCCACGAACTCTACGGCGGTTTGGCCCACTACCTCCCGATACCATTTGCCGTAACTGTCGTTGCGGCGTTCTATCTTTCCGTCGGGCCATTCGTTGCGGGGCGTGAGGGACACCAGAATTGGCGTGGCACCCTTTTCGCGCACGTCGTCGATGAATTTTTTCAGGTACCATCCGAAGGAGTAAATGACTTCGTTGTAAACTTTATCTCCTTTGTTGACCCTGTAGACATGACTGGTATCCTGCGCGCAGGCAATGACACCGCGAGCCTTGCCCCGGTCGATGTCGCCGATGTCGTTATGGCCGAACTGTATCAACACGAAGTCGCCCGGTTGAAGGGCGTTGTAGACACGTTCCCAACGGTTTTCTTCCAGATAAGTGCGTGTGCTCCGTCCGGCTTTGGCTTCGTTCGCCACGGTGATTTTGTCCGTGTCGAAGATGGTTCCCGCCTGACTGCCCCAACCCCACATGCCGTCCGGGTCTTTGTCCTCGTTCTTTACGGTGGAATCTCCCGTGATGAAGACCACGGGTTTGCCTTTCTCGCGTTTCACTTGCGCGGCGGGCGGTTCGAGGTTCGTCAGGCAAGCCTGCAAGGCTTTCAGCGCGGGGTGCGTGGAAGCGGCCAGTCCTTCGGCGGCCGAACGGGCGTTTAGGCGTGCGCCGAACGCACTGGTGTGGATGCGGTCCCGATAGAAGTGGTAATCCACCTTCCATGCCGAGAACCGGTCGTATTTCGAGGCCGATATTTCGTTCAGGTCTACGAAGGGTATGCCTTGCTCTTCGGCCACTTGCCGCGCCCAAAGTCCGAAGGTCTCGTCCACGCGTACGATGTGTCCGGGGCGTTTCGTGTCCCATGCGTTGCGCGGTGTGAGCGAGAGCAGGATGGGTTGTGCGCCCAAAGCCTTGCATTCACGGACGAAACGGCGCAGGTATTCGCCGTAGCTGTAGACGGTTTCCTCCTCACCCGTCTCCTTGATGGTCACACAGAGCGAGTCCGTGGGGCTGATGCCGCGGATGGAAGCCCGTGCGCGGCCGCTGTCGAAAGGACCATTGTCATTGTGCCCCAGTTCGATGATGACATAGTCTCCCTTGCGGACACCTTTCTTCACGTCCGGCCAAAGCTTGCGGTAGAACGTGCGGCTGCTCGTGCCGCCCAAGGCATGGTTTTCCACGGTCAGCTTGTCCGCGTCGAAATATTCGTGGGCGAAATACCCCCAGCCCCATTGGCCGTTGTCGCCGTTGCCTTTCGTGCCGGTGCGCATCGTGGAGTTGCCCACGAGGAAGAGCACGGGGTGGTTGCCCTTTCGCGACGAACCGGGCACGGGGCGTGCCGTGTTGGCTTTTTCCAAGCTGTCGAGTGTGAGGTCCGTGACGTGGTTCACGTCCTCCATCGGGCGGAAGTCTTTGGCGTTTTGCGCGGTGGAACATAATCCGCATCCTATTAAAAGGGCGGAAATCATACAGGTCTTTTTCATGTCAGTCAGTGTTTCGATTGGTGTCGCAAAGATAATGTTTTGGATTGGATTCCTGCTCTTTCGATAGGGAAAAACTCTTGTTCCGAGAGTGAATCGTCTTGCAAATTACGGTCTGGATGCCTTTTTATGCTTTTTTCCTTGGGCACTTGACGTAAAATAAGTACATTTGCGAGATATGTTTTGCCATGAAAAGGAAACAAGTCTTAATCTATACGACAAAATAACTAAAGAACTATGAGTTTAAACATCATTGTACTTGCCAAGCAAGTTCCCGACACCCGAAATGTCGGGCCGGATGCCATGACACCGGAAGGTACGGTAAACCGTTCTGCTTTGCCGGCCATCTTCAATCCAGAAGACTTGAATGCGCTGGAACAGGCTTTGAGGCTGAAAGATGCGAATCCGGGTTCTACCGTGACCGTCATCACTATGGGGCCTCCCCGTGCAGCCGAAGTGATTCGCGAGAGTTTATACCGTGGGGCCGATGGGGGCTATTTGTTGACCGACCGCGCTTTTGCAGGTGCCGACACATTGGCCACCAGTTATGCGTTGGCTGCTACGATTCAGAAATTGGGCATGCCCGATGTGATTTTGGGTGGTCGTCAGGCCATTGACGGCGATACGGCACAGGTAGGGCCGCAAGTGGCGCAGAAATTGGGCTTGCCTCAGGTGACCTATGTGGAAGAAATCCTGAAGTGCGCCGACGGGAAGATGACGGTGAAGCGTCATATCGACGGCGGTGTGGAGACTGTGGAAGCTCCGTTGCCCCTCGTGCTGACGGTGAACGGTAGCGCGGCTCCTTGCCGTCCGCGCAACGCCAAACTGGTGATGAAATACAAGCGCGCCATGGTGCCGATGGAGAAGCCGGCGGAAGGGTTGGCCTATGCCGAAGAGTACGAAAAGAAACCTTACCTGACTTTGGGACAGTTGAGTACGGCCGATGTGGATGCCGACTTGAAGCAATGCGGCCTGAGCGGTTCGCCCACCAAGGTGAAGGCCGTGCAGAACATCGTGTTCAAGGCCAAGGAGAGCAAGGTGCTGACGGCTTCCGATGCCGACGTAGAGGGATTGATACAGGAATTATTGGCTAACCATACAATCGGATAAAGATGAACAACGTATTTGTATATTGCGAGCTTGAAGGCACCACGGTGGCCGAAGTAAGCCAGGAATTATTGACCAAAGGCCGTAAGTTAGCCAATACGCTCGGCGTGCAGCTCGAAGCTGTGGCCGCCGGGTCGGGCATTACGGGAAAGATAGAACCGCAGATATTGCCATACGGCGTAGACAAGTTGCATATCTTCGACGCTCCGGGGCTGGCTCCCTACACGTCGTTGCCGCATACGGCCGTGTTGGTGAACCTGTTTAAGGAGGAGCAACCGCAAATCTGCCTGATGGGGGCCGATGTCGTGGGGCGTGATTTGGGTCCGCGTGTGTCGTCCGCCCTTCATTCCGGGTTGACGGCGGACTGTACCTCATTGGAAATCGGTTCCCATGAGGATAAGAAAGCCGGAAAGAAGTACGAAAGTCTGCTTTATCAGATTCGTCCGGCGTTCGGCGGTAACATCGTGGCTACGATTGTGAATCCTGAGAACCGTCCGCAGATGGCTACGGTGCGCAGCGGCGTGATGAAGGCGGAAGTGCTCGATCCTAATTATAAAGGAGAAGTGATTGTGCACGATGTGGCCAAGTATGTACCGGAGACGGAATACGTGGTGAAGGTCATCGACCGCCATGTGGAGAAGGCTAAAAACAACCTGAAAGGCGCGGCCATCGTCATTGCCGGAGGCTACGGCATGGGCAGCAAGGAAGGCTTCGGCATGCTCTACGAATTGGCACACGAGCTTCATGCCGAAGTAGGTGGAAGCCGTGCGGCAGTGGATGCCGGGTTCTGCGACCACGACCTGCAAATCGGCCAGACCGGCGTGACGGTACGCCCGAAAGTGTATATCGCTTGCGGTGTCTCCGGGGCTATCCAGCACATTGCGGGCATGAAGGAAAGCGGCATCATCATTTCCGTGAACAGCGATCCGAACGCTCCGATCAATGCCATTGCCGACTATGTCATTAACGGTACGGTGGAGGAAGTCGTGCCGAAGCTCATCAAGTATTACAAACAAAACAGCAAGTAAACAACATGGCTAATTACTATTCAGATATACCGGAACTCAAGTATCACTTAGAGAATCCGATGATGAAGCGCATTGTGGAATTGAAAGAGCGCGACTTCAGGGACAAGGACGAATTTGATTATGCGCCGGTGGACTATGCCGACGCGATGGATTCGTATAATAAGGTGTTGGACATCGTAGGCGACATCACGGCCAATGTGATTGCCCCGAATGCCGAAGGTGTGGACGAAGAAGGTCCGCACTGCCACGACGGCCGTGTGGATTATGCCAGTGGGACGGTGGAGAACCTGGACGCCATGGTCAAGGCCGGTATGAACGGCATGACGATGCCGCGCAAGTACAACGGGTTGAACTTCCCTATTACGCCGTACACGATGTGTGCCGAGGTAGTGGCTGCCGCCGATGCCGGTTTCGGAAACATCTGGTCGTTGCAGGACTGCATTGAAACGTTGTATGAATTTGGCGACGAAGACCAGCACAGCCGCTTCATCCCGCGTGTATGTGCCGGGGAAACGATGTCGATGGACCTGACCGAACCGGATGCCGGTTCCGACTTGCAGAGCGTCATGCTGAAGGCCACCTTCGACGAGGAGAATAACTGTTGGAGGCTGAACGGCGTGAAGCGTTTCATCACGAACGGTGACGCCGACATCCATCTGGTGTTGGCGCGTTCGGAAGAAGGTACGAGGGACGGCCGCGGTCTTTCCATGTTCATTTACGACAAGCGCGACGGCGGAGTGGACGTGCGCCGCATCGAGAACAAAATGGGTATCCACGGTTCGCCGACTTGCGAACTGGTGTATAAGAATGCGAAGGCTGAGTTATGCGGAAGCCGCAAGTTGGGTTTGATAAAGTATGTCATGGCATTGATGAACGGTGCACGTCTCGGCATCGCCGCACAGTCGGTAGGGTTGAGCCAGGCGGCCTACAACGAGGCTTTGGCATACGCGAAAGACCGTGAACAGTTCGGTAAGGCCATCATCAACTTCCCGGCCGTATATGACATGCTGGCCACGATGAAAGCCAAGTTGGACGCAGGTCGCGCGTTGTTGTACCAGACTTCGCGTTATGTGGATATTTACAAGGCATTGGACGACATAGCCCGCGAACGCAAGCTGACGCCGGAAGAGCGTGCCGAACAGAAGAAGTATGCCAAACTGGCCGACAGTTTTACGCCATTGGCCAAGGGTATGAATTCGGAATACGCCAACCAGAATGCTTACGACGGTATCCAGGTGCACGGGGGGTCCGGTTTCATGTTGGAATATGCTTGTCAGCGCATTTACCGCGACGCTCGTATCACTTCTATTTACGAGGGTACGACCCAGTTGCAGACTGTGGCGGCCATCCGTTACGTGACGAACGGGGCATACATCGCCACCATCCGTGATTTCGAGCAGCAGCCTGTGCTTCCAGAATATGAGAGCTACATGAACCGCGTGAAGGAGATGGCCAACAAGTTCGATGCTTGTACGAACGCTGTGAAAGAAGCCAACAATCAGGAACTGCACGATTTCGTGGCCCGTCGTTTGATGGAGATGGCAGCCGACACCATCATGTGTCATTTGCTGATGCAGGATGCCACCAACCGTCCCGATTTGTTTGCCAAGAGCCTGAACGTGTATGTGAACTATGCCGAGGCCGAGGTGGAGAAGCATTTCAATTTTATCCGCAAGTTCACGGCAGAGCAATTGGACAGCTACCGCCAGACGGCTGTGGAAACGTCGGCTGAATAATCCGGTACGATATATGATCATCATGAAGAGGAATACTTTCTGTGTAAAAAGAAGTATTCCTCTTTTTGTTAAAAATGGCTGTATCACAGGATGATTGTGGCTTTTTTTATAATTTTACACCCAAATAAATCAAGTTGGTTTGCCAGTAGGAAAAACAAAGTATGTCGGTTTGGAAGTGGGATAAGATATTTTTCCGGAGAAAAAAAGTGTATTCAGAGGGTGAAGAATGCACTGAAAGCAAGCGCTTGGAGGATTTCGAGAGGCAAATCGGACTTTTACTGCATAGCGACCGTTTCATAGCCCGAAGCGATTACCGTCCCATTCACGAAAGATATGCGGAACTGCATGTCAGTCTTTCCAATTTGGAAAAGATGGGGATGTTGGACATGTATTGCGAAAAGAACTGTATAGACCCGAAGAAAATGGATAGATTCCTTTGCCTGTATGAAGACTTGGGCAGTAAGGAGGGTTTCAAGGTAGTTGAAGCGCACAATGACGAATTTGTTAAAAGGCATTTGGCCAAAGACAAACTTTATCTTGATACGATACTTCGTAAGGTGGACCCTAATGTGAAGCTGGATGAGGAACAGCGACGGGTCGTATTGTCCGATGAAGACTACACGTTGGTTGTGGCCGGGGCCGGAGCCGGGAAGACAACGACCATGGCTGCGAAGGTGAAATACCTTGTGGAAAAAAGAGGGGTGGAACCGGAACAGATATTGGTCATTTCATATACGAATAAGGCGGTCGGGGAATTGCGCAGCAAAATCAATAAGGATCTGAAGATAGATTGTCCGGTGACGACTTTCCATAAGACGGGCTATGCCATACTGCGAAAGCGAGACACCGAAAGGAAGACGGTCGTGGATGGTGGCTTTATGTGGCATGTGGTCAACAATTATTTAAAAGGGAACATATTGGAGTGTCCGGAACTGGTGGATAAGCTGATATTGTTCTTCGGAAGCTATTTCGACGCACCGTATGAGGGAGACAATCTCAATGACTTCTTCAATTACATATCCAAAGCCGACTTTTCCACTTTGCGTGGCAATATGGATGAGTATGCAGAAAAGATTATAGACCAACGGACCGGCAAATGTGTCAGCATTGCCCACGAGACGTTAAGGTCGGTTCAGGAGGTCAGGATAGCGAATTTCCTGTTCATGAACGGCATCGACTATGTGTACGAGAAGATTTATCCTTACAATATGAGGTATACGTACAAACCCTATACTCCGGATTTTACGATTACCCAAGGAGATAAGACGGTGTATGTCGAACATTTCGGTATTACGGAAAATGGCTGGAACAGCAGATATACGGAAGAACAGTTGGCCCGGTATAAAAAGGAAATAGATGATAAAATCCGTTTGCACCGCAGACACCATACGGATTTGGTTTATACTTATTCCGAATACAACGACGGGCGCGATTACCTTGACCATTTGCAGGAAATGCTCGTAGCCCAAGGGATTGAGTTCCGCCCGAGAACTTCACGGGAAGTTTTCGACAAGTTGGTCAGCACGGAAGAGAACAAATATATCATAAAGTTGGTCAAGCTGGTTTGCACGTTCTTGCATGGCTTTAAGACCAACGGTTTCACGATAGAGCATTTCCATCAGTTTCAAAGCAAGTCCTCCAATGAGAGAAACAAGTTGTTTCTATCCATCTGCGAGCGGTGTTACTTAGAATACTCCAAGCGTCTGAAAGAAAAGCAAGCGGTAGATTTTGAAGACATGATAAACAGTTCGGCAAAAATGCTCCGCGAAAAGGAAATCCAAGGGGAGAGGTTGGGGTTCAAATATATCATAGTCGACGAGTATCAGGACATTTCCCGCCAGCGGTTTAATCTGACTTTGGAGCTGAGCAAACTCTGCGATGCAAAGATCGTGGCCGTGGGCGACGATTGGCAGTCCATTTATGCCTATGCAGGTTCGGATATCACGTTGTTCACCCAATTCAAGGAATCCTTTGGGTACGGGTTGGAACTGGGTATTACCAAAACTTACCGGAACGCCCAGGAAGTAATCGACATAGCCGGTGGCTTCATACAGAAGAACACGGCGCAGATACGCAAAAGCCTGGTTTCGCCCAAACATATAACACGTCCGGTCGTGGTCGAGACCTATACGGAGAACGTAGACCGGAGCAAATATGCCGGAAAGGGTGGGAAGTATTTCCTTGTGGGCGAAACGGTGGAGAGGATTGTCGGGCAGATATTGGAGGAGAATCCGGACGCGTCGATATTGTTGTTGGGGCGTTACGGGTTCGACGCCTTTAACCTTTGCCGTTCGTCGGAGTTTACGTACGAGGAGAAGACGGGGAATGTGATTTCCAAGAAGTACCCGTTCGCGAAACTGGATTTTATGACTGTGCACCGCGCAAAAGGATTGGGATACGATCATGTCATCCTCATCAATGCCCGTAATGAGTTGTACGGTTTTCCGTCGCAAGTGCAGGACGACCCGGTATTGAAGTATGTCGTGAGGGACGACCATTCGATGGAATATGCGGAAGAGCGTCGGCTTTTCTATGTGGCCTTGACACGGACCAAAAATCGTGTGTACATCGTTGTGCCGCAACAGCATCCGTCCGATTTCGTGCGGGAACTCGTGAAAGACTATCCCGGCGTGACGGTAAATGGAGAATTGGACGATTGCCGGGAGACGCGCACTGAAATGAAACGGTGTCCCGTCTGCGGTTATCCCATGCAGTTGAGGTACAAGAAGGCATACGGGTTGAAGTTGTGGATTTGTTCCAATGAACCGGAGATTTGCGATTTCATGACCAACAACCTGAAGGGCGGTGATTTGCCTATCCTGAAATGCGACTGTTGCAAGGACGGTTATTTGATAGTGAAAGAAGGATGGGGAGAACCGTTTTTGGGATGTACGAATTACAGGGCCGACCGGAGCGGATGCAACCGTGCGATTTCACGGGACAAGTATTTGAGGTCTGTAAAGCCGTTTTTTGATGAATGAGATACTTTTTTTAACCGGTTTTTGAAAAAAACACGATTTTCTTGTCACAAAATTCCGAATCCTGCGTATTTATGTATGAAGGACTATTAAAAAGTGAGATACCATGGAACGGAAAGAAAACTGTAGCAGTGAGAATGCTTTGTATTATGCCCGGATATTGTTCGTGTGGGTTTGTCTTTTGGGACATGTGGGACATGTCGTGGCAAAACGTTTGAAAGTGGAAGTGGAAACACCCGGGACGTTACCGGAACTGGTGGGGAAGAAAGCCAAATACAAGGTGACGGACCTGACGCTGAAAGGAACATTGAACGGGAGGGATTTGTGCTTCCTGCGCGAAATGGCCGGGAGGGACAAAGAGCGGCAATCCACACCGGGACGTTTGCGCGTGTTGGACATGCGGTACGTTTCTTTTGCCCGTGGCGGAGGAGGGTACGTAAGACACGGGGAATGGAGAGAGGTGCAGGGAGAGCATACGCTTCCGCCTTATTTGTTCAGCGAATGTGGATTGACGCATATCGATTTGCCCGAACGGTTGGACACCATCGCGGAAGGGGCTTTGGGAGCCACACGGATCAGTAGGATCGTATTGCCGGAAAATGTGTTTGTGGGTGCTTCTGCCTTTTATGGGAGCAGCGAATTGGCGGAAGTGGTTTTCCCCCGGCAGGCGAGGGGCGTCTGGAAGGGTGCTTTCGAAGGATGTGCCAAAATGAAAACCTTGTCGTTGAATCATGTGGACTTTATCAGCGGATTTGCTTTCCAGAAGATGCCGGCCGTGGAACGGATAGAGGTGAACGGAGACGTGGGACAACTCGACGGGTGGCGCACTTTTGCCGAATGCCCGCAGTTGAAGCGTGTGGATTTCCGTGGCGTAGTCTTGGGAACGGGAGGACCTACCTTGCTGGCGGACTGTCCCCGGCTGGAACAGGTGGTGTTCCATGGCGATATATTGAGTACGGGCCTCGGCGCGGCAGAGCATTGCCCTTTGTTTGAAGGATATACCGTGAAAGGAAAGGTTCTGCGCAGCCAGCATAAAGACTTCGTTCCGCAAGTATCGGATGAAGAGCGTCTGGAGGGACGCGGTTTGGCCGACTTCATGAGCCGGTTCGCGCCGGTTGTACGCCGGATTTGGGCACACGGCAGAGGGGTGATGGGCTATATGAAGAAGACCTCAGCTCCTTGGTTTTATCGTTCGGCCTGTGCTTGGGCATCTGAGGGGAGAGACGAGGAGGCTTTGGCGCATTTGGACATCGCAATAAAGTTGGGATTTGCCAAGTATGACCTGATAAAAGGCGGCAAGGAGTGGGATGCCCTGCGCGAAAATCCGGAGTTTCAAGCCCTTGTGGAAAAGGTGCGTGAAGTGGGGGACTACCTTTACGTGTTGAAGAAGTCCCCGGCCTATCGGGAAGATGCCCGTCCGATGCCTGCATTTACGTACCAATCGGCCACGGACAGTAATTTGGTACGTGTGCGTCGCTATTTCAATTTGGACAGCATAGCCGGCGACGGCGACGAAATCAGCCAAATCAAGAATCTGATGTATTGGTTGCATGATGCCATCCGTCACGACGGAGGTTCGATGTGGCCGGACTGTGCACGGAACTCGATAGCCATGTATGAATTGTGCAAGCGGGAAGGGCGCGGGCTGAATTGCCGCTTTCTGGCACAGGTGCTCAGTGAGATGTATCTGGCCATGGGATTCCCGTCACGCTTCGTGACGTGCCAGTCGAAAGCGTATGACACCGACACCGATTGCCATGTCATCAATATGGTGTGGAGCCGCCAGTTGGGGAAATGGATATGGATGGACGCGTCTTTTGCAGCTTACGTCACCGACGAAAACGGTCTGTTGTTGCATCCGGGCGAGGTGCGTGAGCGGCTGATCAAGGGACTTCCTTTGGTATTGAACGAGGATGCGAACTGGAACCATAAGACCAAGCAGACCAAAGAAGGATATTTGGAGAATTACATGGCCAAGAACCTTTATATGCTCGATGCCCACCTTGAAAGCCGGTTTGAGACGGAGCCTGCTGACGGGTCGGGAAGTCCTCGAATGTATTTGGTGCCGGAGGGATTCTGGCCGTTATCCGGACATACTACCTATGACGACCGTTATTTCTGGCAAGCTCCTTAGTTCGGTGCAAGGCCGGGATGAAGGACGTGTATATGGATCAAGGGGCTGTTTTTTCCACGGGAAAAAGCGGCCCGATTTTTCTGCGCCAAACGAAAAATCAATCTCAGGCGAACGATTTTTCGTTCGCCTGAGATTGATTTTCCGATGTCAGCCGGGTGATTTTCGGGGGAGCTCCACAGCCCGAAACCGTTTCTATCGTATTGTAGGAGGATGGGCGTGGCATGCCTTGTTTTTTCTTTGAACGAAATGCCTTGTGGCGTGTATATCCTTATGACACGTGTTGCAAGTACAAACATTATTCATGGTAGAAACAGAAAGAATATGAGAAGGACGTTGATTGTTTCATGGGCGGTGGCCGTGGTGCTTTGCGCGTTGGCACAGAAACCGCAGGAGATAAAAGGAATCGTGGAAGAGGCGCACGACTCGCTCTGGTATGCAGGCCAGGTTGAGGCTTGGCAAAGAGAGGTGGACGCAGACGGGCAGGATGAAAAGGCATGGCGCAACCTGTTTGAGGCTGCCTGGGGGCTGAAATCTTGTTCCCGTGGAAAGAACGATGGAGGAATACCCCGTATCCTGGAGCGTATGGAACGGGCTATTCCGGAGACTTATACCTATAATATATGTGCTTACCGCGCCTCCCAGGGGCCTGACAACAAGTTTGCGGAAAAGGCGATGACCCTGTTGCCGGACGATATTTCAGACCGTGGATACGATGCCGTGCTGGGATACCTTTGGATGATGGGGGAAACGGACGGGACAGGATGGAAGGCCGGGCTTTTCAATGACATCCTGCGCCGCCAGTATGAGCATGGCAAATATCCTTCGTTTATCCTGCGTTTCGGTTATAACCAGTTGCAAGGGATGGCCGAAGGCGGGCTTTTCTTCGGCAACGGCGACGCGGAGCTTTTCGACAAGCTCATGTTGCAGCGTTCGATGCGTGTGCATACGGACAAGGTGGTGGTCGTGATTCCTTTTCTGTCCATGCGCTCCTATCGCGACGCTTTGTGTCGGCAGTTGGGGATTCCGCCCTTTCCCGGGCGCGAGGTCAGGACGGAAGAGGAATTCAAGGCGGCTGTGCAAGAGATGGTGGAATACGTCATCCGCGAATCCGGTCGTCCGGCTTACTTTTCGCCCGGTTCGCAGTGGGCCGTGCAGGGCATAGCCCGCAAGCTTTATAATGGGGGATTGGTGTATCGGTACAGTGAGGAGCCTTATGACAATGTTTCGGCAGCCAAACGTCATGTGGAGCGGGATTATCACTTCGATTACCTGACCGAACCGGCCTTCCGTGTGGAGACATGGTGGTCGGGGAGCGAGATGTTGCTGCTGAACTACACGGTCATGTTGGGTCCGTTGGTGCAGTCGTATAGGGAATCGGGTGACCGGGAGCGTGCCGACTGGCTTTACCGGATATTGAAAGCTTCGGTGGAGAACGGCGGGTTTTCAGCCGCGAAAAAAAAGGAGTATTTGGACTATTTGGAGAAATGGCGGTAAAAATAAACTTCAGGCCGTCGTTGCGAAAACTATCGGACGAGGAATTGATGGGACGTGTGCGGCGAACGGGGGACGAAAAGGCTTTCGATGAACTTTACCGTCGTTATGCCCGACGCCTGCACGGCTTTTTCTTCCGTATGCTGGGACGGGAAGAGCAGTTGGCAGCGGACTTCACGCAGGAGCTGTTCTTGCGCGTATGGGCGGCAAGGGGGCGGTATGAATGCGGACGGGAGTTATGTCCTTGGTTTTTCACGATGGCCTATAACCTGTGCCGGAATGAATACCGTTTCCGGAATATTGCGGTCGGTTTTGCGGAAGAAGTGCGTGGCGGGCCGGAGACGTATGAGGAACAGACGGAACTTCGGATGGATGTCCGGATGTTCGACCGCGACTTTCCGCATTGTTGGACAAGTTGCCTCCGGAACAACGTGTGTTGTTTGCTTTGCGTTATGAAGAGGAACTTACGGTGCCGCAACTGGCTGGGGTGATGGGTATTCCGGAGGGTACGGTGAAATCGCGCCTCCATTATTTATTGCAATACTTAAGAAAGAAATTGAAGGTTTATGAAACACTTTGAGGAACAAGTCTCACAGGCAGCCGCACGGCTGCGGAATGAAGAAAACAGCCGTTTGCGTGTACCGGGGAATCCACGTCGGTCCGGCGGCATTTCCTGGGGATGGGTGGCTACGCCGGTGGCCGCCGTGGCCGGTCTGTTGTGGGGAGTGGAGTTGGGACGGATGTCCGGTGAATCTTCGTTGCAGCAGGTGTCGCAGGTGATAGATACGGTGATACGCCGCGAGGTCGTGCGTGACACGGTTTATTCCGTTCGTCCCGAAAGCAAAGTCGCATCATGGCAGGTCGGGGAGAAAGGCAAACGGAGCCGAAGAAACTGCACCCGTTCGCCGGATACAGGCGGAAAGCCGGAAACAGGGACAGGGGACGAGACTTTACAGGCGCGGACGGGGAAATGTGTTTTGGAAGACGGCATCGACTATTCCATGCTTTGGGAAGCTGTGAAAGCAGGTAAGTGACATCTTAAAGTGGATTTTTCGGTATATATTTCGGTAAAAGTCCTCTTTTTACCGTATTTTCTTTGGTTTTCATACGGACTATGGTAACTTTGTCTTCACTAATTGCCAAGTGTATTAATAGTATTTATAATTCCAAAAAAAGAAAGAGAATAATAATGAAGAGAAATCTACTTTTATCCACTTTGTTGCTGGCTTCGGCTTCGATGGCAGCGCAGGGTTTTGACGGTTCGTTCGACGAGCCTTGGGAAACTTGCTATCCCGATGGAAAGACGGCAGTAGGTACGCAGCCGAAGGGTTGGATGGCATCCAGCGTGTGCAAAAACTTTATTATCACGATTACAGAAGAACTTGTGGCTCCGGATACCGACCGTATGGAGGAAGTCAACGGCCATTCCGTTAAGATGTGGAACAACTATGTAGGAATGTTTGGTATTGGAGCAACGGCGCCGGGATATATAACATTAGGAACATCTTGGGCGTATGGTGATGTGACGAATGTGGGCAAACCGGAAGATACCAGTGATGGAGGCTCGTATGGGGGTATTGAATTTACTTCCCGTCCCGATTCATTGGTGTTCTATGCAAAGCGTACGCATGCGCAGGAAGCACCTGCAAACGGTTCCTTTAACTCGAAAGAGAAAGCTATGGCCATCTTTTATTCTTGGACTGGAACTACTTCTTCCAAAGTTATAACCGGAATGAGCAATGCGCCGGTGGAGATAGATATGATAGACCGGGAGAAAGATATTTTAGGTATGCCTACGGGTAGTGAAGTGACAGGGGATGCTAAATTGGTGGCTTCTGTAGAATATCCCATCGAGGGTGACATTGAGAATTGGACGCGTCAGTCTGTGGCTATTGATTATAAGTCGGATGGGAATCCGGAAAAGATGAACATCATATTCTCGGCTTCCGATTATTTCAACCGTTCGGAATTGGGTACGGGTAATACCTTGACGGTGGACGACGTGCAACTTATTTATAATTCCCGCCTGAAGAGCCTTTCCGTGGGCGGGGAGGACGTTCCCGGGTTCGATAACGGTGTGTTCGACTACCAGTTGCCGGCCGACATGAAAGGCGCGGAAATCAAAGCCGACGCTTTCGGAAAAGATGCCAAAGTGGAAGTTACGGAAGACGGCGACGTGGTGAAGGTCGTGGTGACGGACGAAACGGCCCAGGACGAGAAGGTGAACACTTACACTTTGACGTTCAAGGGCGAGCAGGCTGTGATAACGTTGCCGGAGGCGGCACCCTCCGTCACTTACGGCGATGCCGTGTCAGAGTTAGGCTTTGTGTCCAATAGCGATGCGGCGTTCACTTATTCGTTTTCTGTCGGTGGCGTGTTGGAAGTGGGAGAAGACGGGATGCTGCATGCCGTAGGCAGCGGTGAAGTCATGGTGACGGCAAGCCAAGCCGGCAATGACAACTTCACGTCGGCCGTTTCGGAACCGTTGGCGGTCACGGTGGCCAAGGCTCCGTTGAATGTCTCGCTTTCTGAAGATGCATGGTGTTGGCGCGGCATCAACGTAAGTGTTTCCAACCAGGGCAATGGCAAGTGCGGCTATGCCTTCGTGATGGACGGCCTGAAAGGCGACGATGCCGGGAAGGCTGCGGAGGAAATCTTCACCAAGCTGCCGACAGTGAAAGCCAATGCGCCGACAGAGGCGGAAAAGGCGGGCGATACGCGTGCGGCTGCCTTAAGTGGAGGCGAGGCCGCGAATTATAGCATTACGTTGGCCGAGGACGCAAAATTCACGGTGGTGAAGAACAAGGTGGGCGTATATGTAAGGCTCGGGAACAACACCTTGTCGTCGGCTTACGATTATGAGACATACCGTACTGTGAAGGCGGCCGTGGGGCAGGAAGAATATATCTTCACGGTGGAATATGCAGACGCTGTGTATGACGATGCGGATGTCTTGGCCGGCATGGAAGTTCAGCCCGAAGTGGTATGCGGCGTGAACAAGGATGCCGCAATAGGCGAAGAGTTCCCCGTCTCGGTGAAGCTTCCTGAACAGGTTTCGTTCGACAATTTCGAACTTGTCAGCATCGTGCCCGACGTGGCCAAGCTTGTTATGGCGGCCAATCCGGGAGTAACGGTGACGGTGCCAGACGAAGTGGTCTATGGCGACGAGTTTGCATTGGCTTCCAACGAGCTTGGCATTACTTATGCCAGCAAGGTCCTGACCGCAGGCGTGGTGAGCATGACGAGCAAAGGCGTGGTTACGGCGAAAAAGGCCGGCAAGGCCGAGTTGGTGGTCATCACTTCCGCGACGACGAAGGAAGGCGTGGAATACGGTGTGACTACCACAAGGGCTGCCTTCGACGTGCAGAAGGCTCCGCTGACGATTACGGCTCAGGACGTGACCGTGAAGTCGGGCGACGAACTGCCTGAGGCTTACGAATTGGCGTATGAGGGTTGGATAGGGAAAGATACGGTAGAGACGGTATTTGAAGTGGCTCCCGTGGCTGTGCCCGAACTCCCGGCGGAACTCGTTCCCGGTACGTATGATATTGTAGTAAAGGTAGAAGCAGAACCGGAAAACTACGAGGTAAAAACCGTGAATGGTACTTTGACGGTAGAAGGTAACGGCGATGGCGTGGCTTCTGTGAACCGTGAAAATGCGAAAGTGACTTATGCCAATGGCAACCTTTACGTTCCTTGCGGTGGACGCGTGGAAATATACGCTCTGACAGGAACTTTGGTCGGTCGGTATGAAGGCGCTGTTATTCCGGTAGCCTTGCGTACCAATACATTATACATCGTGAAGACCCAAAAGGGTGCTTTCCGTTTGTGGGTGAAATAAGTTAAGACGTGTCGGCTTTAGATGCCGTACACGTATAATAATCCCCTTATTCTTTTCCTTTCCGGATTGGAGAGGATGGAATAAGGGGATCTTTTTTTAGTCGCGGCGTTCGTTATACACGCCTATTTCATTCAGGTACATGCGTTCGTTTTCGTTCTTCTTGGTGAAAGTGACTTTGACTTTGTTTCCCCAGACTTCATCGAAGCGGTGCACTTTTACTTTTCCGTCTTTCGGAGTCACGGGAATCTCATGCCAAACTCCGTCTTTGAGGTAGTGCACGCGATAGCTGCTGAAACTCTGGTTGTCATCCACCAGTGAAATCATGTTGAACGGGCGCGTGCGTTCAAATTCCACTTCGTACCATGGTTCTTTGATTCTCGGATTGGAATGCCAGGCCGAGCCGAAGTTGTCGTCGTTTCCGAAATCCATAATGAAAGAATCGTAACTCCAACTGGAATTGGCCGGACGGTGTTTGGCGATGTTTTCTGCCGTAATCGGACGTTCGTATTCGCCCAACGTCATTTCGCCACCTTCTTTTCCTTTCCAAAGGCGGCCGATTTCCTTCAACGCCTCCAAGGCATTGTCATCAATCAGTCCGTCCCGGTTGGGCGACACGTTGAGGATGAAGGTGCAGTATGCTTTGTTGAAAGGTATCAGGTTCTCGTTGACAATCCATTCGGGCGATTTCACGTCCGTCGTGGGGAAGTCGCTTTTCCAGAACCACGACGAGTTCAGCGGCAGGCACGACAAGGCGGGCATCTGGTTGGTGTCTTTGGAGATGTGTTGTCCGGCATTTTGCTCAAAGGACTTGATGTCGGTGTAGAACAATGCGTCCTGTGGGTATTTGGCAGAGTTCAAGTCCATGACGAGACAGTTCGGCTGGAGCTGTTTGACGAAGTGATAGATGTCGTCGAACGGGACTTCTTCGTATGAAATGCGCGACCAAGGAGCGTCCCAACCGTCGATGATGAGGGCGGAAATGGGGCCGTAGTTAGTCAGCAGCTCCTTCAACTGGTTTTTAATCAAATCGATATGATTGCGGTTGATAAATCCCGGACGTAAACGATGGTGCGTGTCGAGGATGGAATAATATAACATCACGTCCAACCCTTTTTTACGGAAAGCGTCTACGTATTCCCGTACCACGTCACGTTTCAGGGGGCTGTTCATGACGTTGTATCCCGTAGTCTTCGTGTCCCAGATGCAATAACCACTGTGGTGTTTTGTGGTCAGGCATCCGAACTTCATTCCCGCACTAAGGGCCGCTTCGGCCCATTGGTTACAGTCCAGTTTCTTCGGGTAGAAGGTTTCGGCCGGCATGTCGGGTTCGGGCCAGTCTTCGTCCACAAATGAGGGCATGTTGAAATGAATGAACATACCGAACTTCTCGTTGACGAATTTCTGTTGCATGGCTTTCAGGTTGTCTTGGGCAAGGACCGAGCCACACACTGCACAGGCTAACATGAGCAGCATGCTTCTTAAACTTTTGTACATAAATGATGAATGTTTTTAATGGTTATAAAAAATAGTTTCTTTCTCAAGCAAAGGTATGTATTCCGCGGCTTTCAGAAAGTTGACGGATGCTTCAAATAATGTAATAGCTGCACCAAAACGGGGGAAAGAAAAAGAAACGTACACTTGCCATTGGATAACATAATTCCTGACTTTGACAGCCTAAAAATCGCGTCTTTCTTACGCTTTGATAATCAATACGTTATAAAAAGGGTTGATTTTTCAGGGTGAATCGCATCACCTT
>QWCN01000429.1_pt1 | contig 73720 bp, 75 predicted proteins | sample 1972711 | NCBI WGS metagenome assembly QWCN01 (sample SAMN09866707, study PRJNA288562) | Human gut metagenome isolate term1_stool, whole genome shotgun sequencing... | isolation source: gut | host: Homo sapiens | place: USA: California | reverse complement strand
CTATAATTTTTGAAAATTCATGTATAGAATAATATTTACTCAAAGCATCACTTCCTTTCAATATTATTCTATACTAATAACCTATAAAATTCAACAGTTATTTATATACTTTTATAAGTTTTATTCAGCTGTTCTTTACCTCTTATTCTTTGAACAGCAGGAAATCTCCGCATGCCCGCTCTGCTCCGTCGGATGGATGGTTCAGCACCGTTCCGCGGTAAGCAAGGGTTGCTGATCCGCCGCCGTCCATATTGTAGGCGTAGGTACAGCCGTAGCTTTTGAAAATATTCTGCATCTCGGTTCTGGTAAGTCCGAGGGAACCGCCGATCCCTCTTCCGTCTGCAACGAGTAGAATGTAATGGCCTTTCTCTACCATACCGACGGCACTTCTTGGATCTTTATAGAACATCAGTGACCAGTCGTTTGCAGAATTTGCCATATTGTATGTAACTTTTTTGCCGTTTTCGATCAGCGGCGGTCCGAAATTGTAGCTGTCTTTTACGCCCATTTCCACCAGATCTTCGGCGGAAAGATGTACTTCCGGCGTAAACATGGTTCCGTCCCACAGAACGGCACAGTTGGAATAGCTTGTACCGCCTGCACGGTTGTAGATCTTGCCTTTCTGGATCTTCACTGCATCAAAACAAGGTCTGCCGTCCGAATAGGAAAAAGCACTGGCATTGATGCCGATGATTGATTTGGTGCGTTTTACCGCATGCGAAGTCGTCTCTCTTGTTCCGCCATACGTCCCATAGGAAAATGCCGAAAACATCTGGTTTGGATTGTTGATCTTAATATCCGCAGTCCAGTAGCAGGTGCTGTACGCTCTGTGTTTGCGAAGGATGACTTTGAGCGTGGAAGTGCGGTACTCGATCTTGGTTGCTGTCAGGCGGCTTCCTGTGTTCATACGCTCGCCTTTGTACACCGAGCCGGTCGTGCTGGTCGGGTAATACCAGCCGCCTTTCTTTTTCCAGGAAGTACTCCGCTGTTTACCTTTTTTCGTAAAATAGTAGGTGGTATTCTTGATCTTCTGCCACTTGGTCAGACGCACACCGTTTTTATCCAGATAGTACTTATTACCTTTGTACTTTAACCAGCCGGTTTTCTTTACGCCTTCTTTTGTATAATAATACCACTTTTTGTTGATCTTATACCAGCCGCCCTTGAATTTCTTGATCCACTTTCCGTTTTCACCGACAAAATATTTGCCGATCCACTTGTTTTTTTCCAGGGCTCCGTTGTCGCCGACGTGATAATTTCCAACCCATTTGTTGCGGATCAATCTGCCCAGCTGGTCAAAATAATAGTAATTTTTGCCGATCAGCTGCCATTTGCCGCGTACATTCTGCAGAGTAGATGGATCACAGTAGTACGTCTGCCCTTCTTCCTGTATCCAGCCGACCTTTTTGCCGTGTACCGTGCCTGCTGCCTGTGCCGGAAGACTTGCCGGAAATGCCATGCATGCCGCAAGTGCTGCCACAAGCAGTCTTTTTTTCATTTTTCCCCTTTGTTTATTCCCCATGTGGTTCCTCCTGATGCTTATATTACCTGTATTTATTTATGCTTTCTCCTGTTTCGCGAGTCTGAAATCCATGACGTTCTGACCCACATATTATTTTATTCTAACAGAATCTGCCACTTTCTGCAAGTCTATGCTCTGACTGACCGCCGTGACTGCCTCCCGGCTGTTATATCCAAAGATCGAACTGCCGCTTAAATGAAACTGCAAAAACAGTGCCAGCAGCAGCATTGCCGCCAGAAGGCGTGTAAAAAAAGAACTCCCGTTCTGTGGAAGTTCTTCTGTTTTTTCTGAAAAATCATTCACTTTTTCTGCCGTTTTCCGGTAAATCGGCATACGGCCGCTCTGCCGCCGCATCTTTTCGATCTGCCGTCTCTGCTCTTCACTTAAGCCTGTATGCATAAAAATCCCGCCTTTCTGCTATACGCTATGCAAAAAGGCGGGGTTTTATTCGGTTATATCAAAATCATACCCTTAGCGGTTTGCAAGCTCTCTGGTGATATCATCCCAAGTCACACCGCGTTCAGACATCAGTACCATCACATGGTACAGAAAATCGGAAATCTCGTACTTGATCTCCTCCGGATTCGGGTTTTTCGCTGCAATGATGATCTCCGTCGCTTCTTCTCCGACTTTTTTGAGGATCTTGTCAATGCCCTGTTCAAGCAGGTAGTTGGTGTAAGATCCTTCTTTCGGATGCTGTTTGCGATCCTCGATCAGCTTATAGAGATGGTCGAAAACGATCGCCGGATTGGTCTCATGGTAATCTTTCTTTAAGATCTCACGGTAGAAACAGCTGCGGTTCCCGGTATGGCATGCGGCACCGATCTGCTGCACCTTTGCCAGGATGGTATCGTTGTCGCAGTCAATGGAAAGCTGTTTGACATACTGGACATGTCCGGAGGTCGCACCTTTCTGCCACAGTTCGTTGCGGCTCCTGCTCCAGTAGGTCATCTTTCCGGACTCCACAGTCTTTTCAAAAGCTTCACGGTTCATATAAGCGACCATCAGCACTTCCAGATTTTTGTAGTCCTGCACAACAACCGGGATCATGCCGTCGGAGTTCAGTTTCAGCTCATTCCAGCTCATCTTGCTCTCGAACGTATTGATCTCAACGCCATGCTTTTTCGCTTCCAGCTTGGCTGCCATCAGATCTTCATTCAGATCAGAGAATGTATCTCCGCAGACACCGCAGATATTGTCGAGCATCAGAAGCTTCAGCAGGCCGTGACGATCTGCACGTGTGGAAACCGGAAGTACCGGCACTTCTACAAGGCGGGCAGTTGTACGCACATCCACTTCATCGCAGAGCAGGATCACACGGGAGGTATATTCATTTACCCTCGCCTTGTTTGCCTGCAGCTGTGCAAAACTGTCTGTACAGATCGCGATTTTTTCTTTTCCGAAACGTTTGGATACTTCTTCTGTCAGTTCAATATTGGCTGCTTTGGCATAATTTAAGAAAACCTGCTGGCATCCTGCGTAGAGAAGCTTTTTCACATCTTCCAGATTTTTAATATGGCCGCCACCACTCATCGGGATATCGATCACCCGGCTGATCTGGCGGATCAGATTGAGAGACTGCTCGTGATCTGCATCGTCATCCGACAGATCAAAGATCAGAAGCTCATCTGCCCCGTTGTTGCTGTAATGCTGGGCAATACTCATCACATCGCCATCTTCAAGCAGTTCTTTTCCGTCAAAACCGGTCACTGCTTTCCCGTTTTTCAGATACATATGTACCACAATTTTCTTCTGCATTATAAACTTCCTTTCGTCGAAAGCACATCTGTAATGCGGCTATCCATTCCAACCGCCATGTCCAGTGCTTTCGCAAATGCTTTGAACATTGCTTCCATCATATGATGATTATTTCCGGGTGTCAAGACTTTTATATGCAGATTCATTGCTGCCGCATAGGAAACAGCATAGAAAAATTCACGTACCATTTCGGTGTCCATATCCCCGCATTTCGGTACGGTAAATACATCATCAAAGGATAAATACGGTCTTCCGCACAGATCGACGGCACACACGACCAGGCACTCATCCATCGGAAGAATGAAATGTCCGTAGCGTTTTATGCCTTTTTTGTCACCGACTGCCTCGCGGATCGCATTGCCGAGCACGATCCCGGTATCTTCGATCGTGTGGTGGGAGTCCACATAGAGATCTCCTTTTACGGAAAGTTTCATATCAAACAGCCCATGTCTGGTAAATCCGTCCAGCATATGATCAAAAAATCCGATGCCGGTACTGATCTTGGATTTTCCGCTTCCGTCAAGGGAAAGCGTCATTGCGATATCCGTTTCTTTTGTTGTCCGGGTGATGGTGGCTGTCCTACTCATTGGCATCTTCCTCTTCAAAACGGACACGGATCGAATTTGCATGTGCCGTCAGTTTTTCTGCCTCGGCAAACTGGATGATATCTTTGTGGATATCTTTGAGTGCCTCTCTTGAATAATAGATGATGCTGGAACGTTTGATAAAGTCATCTACGCCAAGCGGGGAGAAGAATTTTGCAGTTCCGTTGGTCGGCAGTACGTGGTTTGGTCCGGCAAAATAATCGCCCAGCGGTTCGCTGCTGTATTCTCCGATAAAGATGGCTCCGGCGTTGCGGATCTTCATCATTACTTCAAACGGGTTGGCCGTCACGATCTCCAGATGCTCAGATGCGATCTCGTTTGCAGTCTCAATCGCCTCGTCCATCGTCTCTGCAATCAGTGCGTAGCCATAATTGTCCAGTGATTTGCGGATGATCTCGCTTCTTGAGAGAGTTTTTAAATAGCCTTCGATCTCTTTGGAAACTTTATCTGCAAAGTCACGGCTTGTCGTTACCAGAATCGCAGAAGCCATCTCGTCGTGTTCTGCCTGAGAGAGCAGATCGGCTGCCACATAATGCGGATTGGCTGTCTCATCTGCCAGTACCAGGATCTCGCTCGGTCCGGCAATGGAATCAATGCTGACATGTCCGTAAACAGCTTTTTTGGCAAGTGCCACATAGATGTTTCCAGGACCTACGATCTTGTCTACTTTTGGTATACTCTCGGTTCCGAATGCCAGAGCTGCAATCGCCTGGGCACCACCCACTTTGTAGATTTCATCTGCTCCTGCCTCCATAGCGGCAACAAGTGTGGACGGATACACTTTTCCGTCCTTTCCGCAAGGGGTCGTCATGATGATCTTCTCCACACCTGCCACTTTTGCCGGTACGACATTCATCAGAACAGAAGAAGGATAAACTGCTTTTCCACCTGGAACATAGACACCGACTTTTGCAAGCGGCATGACTTTCTGTCCGAGCATGGTTCCGTCCGGTTTGCTGTCAAACCAGCTGTATTTTTTCTGTTTTTCGTGATATTCGCGAATGTTGACCAGTGCTTTTCTGATAACATCCAGAAGCGACGGATCAACCTGTTCGTAAGCTTCGTCAATCTCTTCTTTTGTCACTTTGATGTTTCCGGCGTTGATATCGGCACCGTCAAATCTTTTCGTATATTCAAACACTGCCGCATCTTTGTTGTTTCGTACATTCTCAACGATCTCTGCCACAGCATCCTCGAATTTTCCATAGCTGCTCGGGCTGCGTTTCAGCAGATTCTCAAGCACGTTTTTTCTGGTTTCCTCTGTAAGTGCTATTGTACGCATTCTTTTATGCCTCCTGTTTGATCACAGATTTCAGATCTGTCAAAATCTTTGTAATTCTTTCATTTTCCATACGCATGCTCACCTGGTTGACTACCACTCTGGCAGATAACGGGCATACTTCTTCGAGTACGACCAGACCGTTTTCGCGAAGTGTGGAACCGGTCTCCACAATATCGACGATCACATCGGAAAGTCCGACGATCGGTGCCAGCTCGATCGAACCGTTCAGTTTGACGATTTCTACTGTCTGGTGTTTTTTATTATAAAAATAGTCTTTTGCAATATGCGGATACTTGGTTGCCACGCGGATCTGCTCTTGATGTTTCAGAAGTTCTGCCGCAGACTGTGGTCCGCAGACGCACATCCGGCATTTTCCGAATCCAAGATCCAGAACTTCATACAGTTTTCTCTGTTCTTCTAAAATGGTATCTTCGCCTACGATACCGATATCAGCTGCACCGTATTCGACATAAGTCGGCACATCCGGTCCTTTTGCAAGAAAGAAACGCAGTTTCAGCTCTTCATTGACAAAGATCAGTTTTCTGGAATCTTTGTCCTTCATCTCCTCGCAGGTGATCCCAATTTTCTCAAACAGCTCCAGTGTTTTCTTTGCGAGCCGTCCTTTTCCCAGTGCAAATGTCAGATATCTCATGCTTTTTCCTCCTGCGGTTTCACTGTCTGTACGTTTCCGTCCGCTGCAAAATAAACAACCTTCTCAAGTGCATTGCGTTTCGCATAGGCGCTGTAGAAAGAAAGCGGATAACCTTCTATTCTTCTCATCAGAGCTGCCTTTCCTCCGTCCCTGCGGATCTGAATGGATGCTTCGATCGCCTGATCACGGACGAAACTGTCATAGAGAACCAGCGTCGGTCCTTCTTCGACCGGAACCGCAATCTTCTGTCTGGAAAGTGCATTTAAAAGCTCATCTGCCTGCACGACAAATCCGATTGATGCTGCCGGCTTTCCAAAGTATCCCATCAGCTGATCGTAGCGACCTCCTTTTACAACGGCATCTCCCGTTCCGAACGTGTAGGCACGAAACAGTACGCCGGTATAATAACCGTAGCTTCCAAGCATACCAAGGTCAAAGGAAATATATTTCTCATATCCATATTTGCGGATGATCTCATACAGTTTACGCAGGCGGGCGATCGCCGCCAGAGCCTGTGTATTATCAGTCATACTCTCTGCCTGATCGAGCACTTCGATGTTTCCGAACATCTGCGGAAGGCGTTTGAACAGGTTCGTCAGCTTTTCATTCATGTTCCGCTCTTCGAGCAGTGTCTCGACACCGAAATTGTTTTTGTTGGTGATCAGTCTGCGAAGTTCCTGCTCGGTAGCTTTGTCAACACCGGCCTCTGCAAGCAGGCTCTGGAAGAACTCTACATGTCCGATGCTCACCTGAAATTCAGTAAGTCCGGCTGCCAGCAGCATCTCTACGATCATTGCCGTGATCTCGGCATCGGCTTCCACGCTGCCGTCCCCGATCAGCTCCGCACCGAGCTGTGTCATTTCTTTTAAATGTCCCTGAAGGCTTGAGTTGTTTACAAACGTATTTCCCATGTAAGAAAGTCGGACACCCAGTTCCTCATTGGAAAAATATTTTGCATAGGCTCTGGCGATCGCCGGTGTCATATCTGGGCGAAGTACAAGGGTGTTTCCCTCGCGGTCAAAAAATTTATACAGATCTTTGGACGGAGTCGTTCCGATCTCTCTGCTGAATACATCAAAATATTCAAAGGTCGGTGTCTCAATATCACAGTAACCGTAACCCTCTACGACTCTGTGCAGTTTCTGTAAAAGTGCTTTCTTTCTGGCGTACTCTCCGCTGTAGATATCACGCACGCCCTCCGGTGTGTGCAGCAGTCTCTGTTCCATAGGTTCCTCCATTCTCTTCTGCCCTTGCTCTTTCTGAGAATATGCAATAATCCCGTCATGTAAATATCGGCATTACCGTATAAAATCATGCATTAGATCCTTCAAATTCTCCATCTGTTTCACTTTATTGTATTAACGTGTTACCTAATTATCATGTAAAATCAGATGTTATTATATGCTCAATTCTGATTTCTGTCAATCCCTGGCATCCAAATCTTTTTGAATCGCTTCCAGATACGGTACAAATACGCCGTGTCCGGCTTCAATCTGATAGGAAAGATCTACTTCTTCAAAACGGAAACTTTTGCGTCCTCCATTCTGTGCCCGTTCCCAGAACCGTATCATATCCTTGAACGGAAGATATAAGATCAGATTTCTTCCGGTATAATAGATCAGCAGAAAGGCGATCCCGCCCTGTTTTTCAAAATCCTGCATAAAAGCGACCTGATGCGGATGGATATTCTGGAGAGCAAAGGTATCTGACGCACATTCTTTTGCATCAAAGCAGACCGGGATTCCCTGCACTGCCCCGATATAATCGACCGTACTTTTCTGATCAAAATACGCCAGCGTGATATGACGCTTTTCTTTGTCGATCTTGATCGGCGTGATCGGAGTCGGGATCTTCTGGATCAGTGCCAGCCCTTTCTCGCGATACTGTTCGTTCGTGCGGTTGATCAGTTCCTCAAGTGCGGACCCTCTTAAACCTCTGGAATTCCATGTTCCCATGTTCCAAGTCCTCTTTTCTGTGCAATACTCACAAACTGCTTCGGTGCCGGAGCGTAGATGCTTTTACCGGAAAGTCCTTCAAAATCACCGGAAAGCTCTGGAAATACCAGATGCCAGGCATGCAGAAGCTGCATGTGAAGTCCGTACCCGGAAGTCAGTTTTTTATTCAACACTGCGTCTCCGTATTTCGGATCACCGAAGATCGGATGTCCCATATAGGACAAATGGGCACGGATCTGATGCGTACGTCCTGTCAGAAGCTCGATCTCCAGAAGCGTCTCCTGCCCATTGTCTGCAAGCGGACGGTATTTTGTGTGGATCGGTCTGGCATCCTTTGTCTCGTTTTTGAAAATTCTGACCTGGTTGGTCTTTTCGTTTTTCAGAAGCCATCCTCTGACATCCTGTTCTTCTTTGATCACACCTTTTACGATACAAAGGTAATATTTGTGCAGGGTACGTTCTTTGAAAAGCCCGGAGAGCATCTGCAAACCCTGCAGCGTCTTGCCCGCTGCCACGATTCCGCTCGTATTGCGGTCCAGACGGTTGCACAGGGACGGCCGGAATGTTTTTAACATTTCTTCGGTCACTTCGCCGGTATCCAGAAGATGGGAAATCAGATGCTCCACCATGGAAATATCGCCTTTTTCCGCCTTCTGCGAGAGCATCCCTGCCGGCTTGTTGATCAGCATGACCTGCTCATCTTCATAGAGAATATCCAGCTTTGCCCCGGTATGTACGGCTCTTTTTTTCTTTTCCCGGAATCCTTCGATCGTCTCTTCGGAGAGAAACAGTTTCACTGTATCTCCCTTTTCCAGTTTTTCATTTCCTGCTGCTTTTTTACCGTTCAGCGTGATGTTTTTCTTTCGCATCATCTTATAGAAAAAGCTTTTCGGTGCCAGTTCCATATATTTTGCGAGAAATTTATCAAAACGCTGCCCTGCCTCGTACTTTGAGATCACAAGTTCTCTCATTGCTTTTCCTTTCCCGGTATTTTACTGTTGTCAGGCGGATATTCGCAATCCTCTTTGCTGCCTGATTTTGTTAAAGTACGATCGCACGCAGCACGTCGCAGATATATTCTGCCTTCCGGCTGCCCGTCGTCTCATGTTCACTCTGTTTCTGGTTCATCTGCTTTAACTGATCCAGAAAACGTTTTTCCTCTCGGAACAGTTTCACACCGACCGATTTGCATTTATTGTTCTTTAAAATCTCCCGGATGTGTTCTTCTCCAAACGAAAGATCCGCTTTTCCACTGCTCACATAACCGATCACCTGCGTCCCGCTCACGGCAACTGCATCAACCGGAACTGTTTTCTGATAAGCAGTAAAGGTCATATCATATAAGATCCGTACATTTTCGTTTACCTGCTCAATCTTTTCTTTTAATGCTTCCGATGCCGGTTTTTGCATCAGCATCATGATAAACCCGGTTGCTGCTCTGGCTGCCGGGATACACCCCATGATCGCCACAAAGGTAAACATATTCAGCCTCGTCTTTGTGATAAAAAGCCCGGTCAGAAAAATGATGATCGGGATTGCGAACATCACCAGCGTGATCAGTCCGCGTTTGATTTTCTGGGATTTGATATACCCAAATTCTCCTTTGTCTCTCTTCATGATTTCCTCCAGTTGTTTCCGATTCACAGTCGGTCCTTTCACAGAGTCTGGCTGCCGGTTGCGTTATGGTTTAAAAAATATGGCAGTCAGGTTGATGATCAGACGGTGCGGCAAAATCTTGCACGCAAGAAACAACGCTTTCATCGACCATCCGTAAATGGACAATGCCCGCCCGCAGGCCGCATCATAAACGGCCTTTTCCACGACAGGCTTTGGATCTGCCATAGATTTTTTCTTAAACAGCGGCATTTTATGGTATTTCTCGGCTCCTTCAAAAAAAGCCGTGTCCACCGGTCCCGGGCACACACAGGTCACGGTGATACCTTTTTTTCGCACTTCGCTTCGCAGTGCTCTGGAAAAGCTCAGCACATAAGCTTTTGATGCTGCATAGACGGCAAATCCCGGCTGCGGCACAAACGCCGATGCCGATGCCATCTGAATGATATGGCTGCCTTTCTCCATATAAGGAAGGCACAGATACGTGACGGTCATCAGTGCTTCATCGTTCAGCCTCGTCGTCTGCTGATGCTCCGGAAGTGTGATCTCTTCAAATGTTCCGATCCGTCCCATTCCGGCGGCATTTACCAAAATCTTGACCCGGACATCCTCCGCAAAGAGCCTGCATCTTAACCGCTTCTGCTGTGCTTCCTGCAAAAGATCCAGCGGCAGAAGCACGATCTTTGTCCCAAAACGTTCCTGCCACATCTCTTTTTGCAGATGCCTTGCAATCACCCAGATTTCATCGAGTCTGCGGTACTTGTCCATGATCTGCTGTACAAATGCTCTTCCCATACCGGAAGAGGCTCCCGTTACAATGGCAATCTTTTTTCTTTCTGACATATCACTTCTTCTTTCTGTTATGCGTGTTGCGGATTGTCTTCTTTTTGCCTGTCGGACGCTCTTTTGCAGTATTTCGTCCATTTTGATTGCTGCTGTTTCCTATATTTTTTCTGCCTGCGTTTTTGCCACCCATGTTTCTGTCATCTTGTCCCCGGCGATTTTTATCCGTGCCCTGATAATTTTGACGATTTTTATCCGGACGCGGGCGGATCAGACATTTGGCGTCAAATCCAATCAGGTCGCTGCGGTGTGCCTTTAACAGTGCCTCTTTGACCAGCTCATAATTGGCCGGATTGCGGTACTGGATCAGAGCTCTCTGCATCGCTTTCTCATGCGGATTTTTCGGAACGTAGACCGGCTCCATCGTCCGCGGATCGACACCGGTATAGTACATACAGGTCGAGATCGTGGACGGTGTCGGATAAAAGTCCTGCACCTGCTCCGGCATATAGCCAAGATCACGGAGATATTCTGCCAGTTCCACAGCTTCTGTCAGGGAACAGCCCGGGTGAGAGGACATCAGATACGGCACCAGAAACTGGTTCATACCCTCCTGTCTGTTGAGCTGTTCATATTTTTTAACAAATTTCTGATAAACAGCATGCTCCGGTTTGCCCATCTTTGCGAGCACTTTGTCCGCCACATGTTCCGGAGCCACTTTGAGCTGTCCGCTGATATGGTATTTGACCAGTTCCCGGAAGAAGCTCTCATCCTTATCTGCCATCAAATAATCAAAGCGGATACCGGAACGGATAAACACTTTCTTGACTTTCGGGATCTTCCGCAGTTTACGCAGCAGAATCAGATAATCTTTGTGGTCTGCCCGCATATTCTGGCACGGCTTTGGAAACAGACATTGTTTGTTCGGGCACACGCCCTTTTTCAGCTGTTTTTCGCATGCCGGATGGCGAAAGTTGGCGGTCGGTCCGCCGACATCGTGGATATAGCCTTTGAAATCCTTATCTTCCGTCATCTGTTTCGCTTCTTCGATAATGGACTCATGCCCTCTCGTCTGGATGATCCGTCCCTGATGGAACGTCAGTGCACAGAAACTGCATCCGCCAAAACAGCCGCGGTTGCTGACCAGGCTGAATTTGACTTCCGAGATTGCCGGAACGCCGCCCCTGGCATCGTAGGACGGATGCCAGGTTCTTTTATAAGGCAATGCATAGACATCATCCATTTCCATCTGCGTAAGTGGTTTTGCTGCCGGATTCTGCACAATATAAAGATGCTCTCCGTAAGGCTCCGCAAGCCGCTTTCCGGCAAATGCGTCGGTATTACAGTACTGTGTATAAAAACTTCTGGCATACCAGAGTTTGTCTTCTTTTAATTTTTCATAGGACGGCAGCACGATCGTATCGACGGCTTCATCCAGCATCCTTGTTTTGTAAACGGTTCCCGCAATAAACGTGATATCGCGTACATGGATTCCCGCATCCAGTGCTTCCGCAATCTCTATGATGCTGTGTTCTCCCATCCCATAAGAGATCAGATCTGCCCCCGAATCCAGCAAAATGGAGCGTTTCAGGCTGTCCGACCAGTAATCATAGTGGGCGAGTCTGCGAAGACTCGCCTCGATCCCGCCAATGATGATCGGGGTATGCTTGTAGGTGCGGCGGATCAGGTTGCAGTAGACGATCGTAGCATTGTCCGGGCGTTTTCCCATCACACCGCCCGGTGTGTAAGCATCTTTCTGTCTTCTTTTCCTGGAAACCGTATAATGGTTGACCATGGAATCCATGTTTCCGGCCGACACCAGAAATCCAAGACGCGGCTTCCCTAAAATGGAAATACTCTTTTCATCCTTCCAGTCGGGCTGTGAAATGATCCCCACCCGGAAGCCATGTGCCTCCAGAAGCCGACTGATGATGGCATGTCCGAACGACGGATGGTCCACATAGGCATCTCCGATCACATAGACAAAATCCAGCTGCTCGATCCCTCTCTCTTCCATATCTTTTCTGGAAACAGGCAAAAAATCTGTGCTCATTCTTTTTCCTTTCTTGGCGGCTGTAAAAGTGCCGCAATCTCTTCTTCGGTCAGTTTGCGGAACGCTCCTTTTTCCAGAGCCGGATCTAAGGTAAGGCTTCCCATGGAAAGTCGTTTCAGATAGATCACTTTGCAGCCGATCGCCTCAAACATCCGTTTGACCTGGTGGTAACGTCCTTCGCAGATCGTGACTTTCGCTTCGGAAATCTCTCCCGACGAGAGGATCTCAAGGTCCGCCGGAAGAGTCTTCTTTTCATCTCCGATGTCCAACCCTTCCTTGAATCTGTGGATATCTTCTTCATGGATCTGCCCGGTCACTCTCGTAAAATAGCATTTATCCACATGTTTTTTCGGGGAAAGCAGACGATGAGCCAGCTCTCCGTCGTTTGTGACAAGAAGCAGTCCTTCCGTGTCTTTGTCCAGCCTTCCGACCGGGAACAAATCCTTTTTCTGCTGCAAAGTAATTAGATCCATGACGGTCTTTTCTTTTTTATCTTCGGTTGCGGTGACCACACCTGCCGGTTTGTGCAGCATCAGATAGCAATGCTCTTCATAATATACTGGTTTTCCGTTTAGCGTGATCTGCTCGTTCCCCAGTACTTTTCTCTTTGCCTGCTTTTCGGTGATACCGTCCACCTGGACAAGTCCCTTTTTCAGGAATTGTTTCACCTGGGAGCGACTTCCCTCGCCGGCAAGTGTCAGATACTGATCCAATCGATAACTCATGACTGCATTCTCCATCCTGCATAATACTTGTTTTTTAAGGTACCGCCGGCCGCTTTGCCCCAGCCAAGCCCGTAACCGTCCACGCAGACCAGTACCCAGCCTTTTTCGTTTTCCGCCTCTGTGTCGGATAAATCCAGGGTCTCTCCTTTTAAGTAACGGATCACACGCTCATCGTCCCCTTTAAAAGAGACGCTCTTCTTAAAATCTTCTGCTTTTAAGCACATGGCAAGAGCCTGCGACGGCTCAAACCGCTTTTTCTTCTGATCTCCAAGATAAAGCCCGGTGCGAAGATAACGGATACCCCGCTCGATCTTCGTCCCTTCCGGAAGCAGATAGATGCGTTCTTTCTGAACTTCCGTTTTTCCGGATAAAGGCTTTGTTATCTGCTGCATAAATACTGCAAATTCCGGGCAGTCCTTGAGGTCAGACACCGATGTTTTTTTACTTTTCGCCGGTTTTTTCAGATATTTTTTACTCTGTCCTTCGCCGTCGGTGCGTTTTCCAAGCAGAGCCGCAAAATGGCCTTCGCCCGGTGCCAGATGCGGGAAAATGCGGATACAGTTCTCAAATCCTTCTTTTTTTCCATGGGAGAAATATTCATCCCATTCTGGCATCAGAAGTTCCATATCCGGACGTTCCTGCAAAAGATAAGCGATGTTTTCTTCATTCTCTTTTACAGAAAATGTGCAGGTCGAATACAGGAGCATTCCGCCCTTTTTCAGCATATCCGCCGCATCGAGCAGCAGCTTTCTCTGGATCGGCACATAGTAATCCGGTCCTTTTTGCAGCCAGTCTTTTACCATTGCCTTATCCCGGCGGAACATCCCTTCTCCGGAACACGGTGCATCGATCAGGATTTTGTCAAAATACGCCGGATAAGCTTTTTTGAGCTTATCGGACTCTTCACTTGATACAAACAGATTCGAAATACCAAAAAGCTCCAGATTTTTTAAAAGCCCTTTGGCTCTGGAATTGCTGATGTCATTTGCAAGCAGCATGCCTTTTCCTTTTAATTTTGCACCAAGCTCCGTCGCCTTGCCGCCCGGAGCCGCACAGAGATCCAGCACAAAATCGCCCGGCTCTACCGGAAGGTGTGATGCCGGAATCATCGCACTTGGCTCCTGCACATAATAAAGCCCCGCATAATAATATGGATGCTTTGTCACCGTCTGCTTTTCATCAAAAGCAAAGCCGTTCTCACACCACGGTACACATTCAAGAGAAATATCTGCCTTCTGCCTGAAGGTTTCCGGTGCGATCTTCGCGGTATTTACACGAAGTCCCTGTCTGGTTTTCTGCTCAAAACTTGCAAGATATGCCTCATACTGATCACCGAGCAGTTCTTTCATCTCTTCTAAATAATTTGAAGGCAGTTCCATCTTTTTATCCTTTCTTGTTTCTTATTATTTGTTTTTCCTATACCACATCTGCTCAAAAATGCCTCTGACATTCTTTATGCATCAAGATCACTCAAATGCCTGCACATGATAACCTTCTGTGATATTGTCCAGATCGTTGTGAAAACGACGCAGCTGTTCCAGATCCTTTGTCTCATAGATCCGGTAAAACTCATCCTGGATCTTGACAAGTTCCCGTTTATTGGCAATCGTATACAGATTCTGGATATTATTTAAAATATCTTTGACCAGATTCGTCTGGATCTGGCAGGAATTCTGTGCATCCATGATCTCGCTGCGTACCGTTGACATCTCATTGTCCAGCACAATGATCGCATCGGCAACGCGGCTCAGTTTCTCCCGGATGTGATCCGGCATATGCTGTTTATATTTATACTGAAGCGAATGTTCGATCGTAGACCAGAAATTCATCGCCAGAGTACGGATCTGGATCTCCACGCGGATGGTCTTTGTTCCGGAAAAGGTCTCCACCGGGTAAGACACGATCATATGGTAACTGCGGTAACCGCTCGATTTCATATGATTGATATAGTCCTTTTCCGTAACGACCTGCATATCGGAGCGGTTTCTTATAAGTTCCGTCACCTTCTCAATATCCTCCACAAACTGGCAGATGATGCGGATGCCTGCGATATCATCCAGCTGTTCTTCAATCTTGTCAACTTCAATGTTTTTCTTCTGTGCTTTATCTAAAATACTGGAGATCGATTTGACTCTGCCGCAGACCTGCTCCATCGGCGAGTACATACCCCGATCCTGGTACTCTTTGATCAGATGATTAAATTTTACCAGCAGTTCCTCCACCGCCAGCTCATATGGATTTAAAATATCCTTCCATAACTGTATTTCCATAAAAACCACTCCTCCTACATTACTTACCGTCCTTCCTCAGTCAGACCAGTATAGCATAATTTTTCCTTTTTTCCAACTGTCACCTCAAGGTTCCCCCTCCAGACCTTTTAAGATCCAGTAAGGATCGACACTGACTTCCCGCCCGTCTGCCGTCTGTATGTAAATGCCAAAATGCAGATGTACGGCAAACTGACCGACCGTGCCCTCTTCTCCGTAACCGCTGTCCCCCATATAGCCCAGCATTTCGCCGGCTTCTACTGTTTTCCCTTCTTCCATCCCCGGTGCATATTCCGAGAGATGGGCATAATAAAAGTAACCGCCCTGTTCACTGCGGATTCCGATCCGCCATCCGCCCTTTTGAAGCCATCCCATATGCTCAACCGTCCCGGCTGTGGCAGAAAATACCGGATAAAACCCTCTCTGATTTGTCGGCGGCATCAGATCCGTCCCCTCATGCCCCCGTTTGCCGCCGTAGGTGCGTTCTTCCATCCAGGAATCCTCATAAGATACCCTGCATTTTACCGGAAAGCAGACAAGATCATCCCATACCGCACAGAACGCATTTTCCAGCATCTCATATTGTTTCGGGCGATAACGGTACATCCACTTCGCCGTCTGCTGCAACTCATCGATCGTCGGCATTTTCTTTGGAAAAGACGCCTGAGCACCCGCAAAAGCAAGTGCCAGCAGCTTTCCTTTCGAAAGCCCGCTCTGTTTCTGAAGTTCTGCTGTTTCTTCCTGCAAGCTGCCGCCTGCCTGCATAGAACGGAAATGTTCCATTTCAATGACTCTGTCATGCAGAGCATATTTTCTCTTTTCATGATGGAATATCGCCATTCCGACAAAAAGAACAAGCACTGCAAGGAACAGAAAACAGATCCTTTTTCTGATCGTATCATCCGGTCGCTTTTTCTTCATCCGAAGCTCCCCTCACAAATGCTGTCTTATTTTTATATGCATATGTTTTTGGATTGATGCATACGATACGCAAAAAGAGGAATTTTTTATGAAATCTTTCTTTTCTTCACTTCTTGGTGCTACCCTGTTTGTGATTCTGCTGTTTTTCCCTGGTCTGGTCTTTGAAGGTGCAAAAATGGGACTGAACCTGTGGTTTTTCACTCTGGTTCCCACCCTTCTGCCGTTCATGGTCTTTTCCAACATCCTGATCCAGAGCCGCCTGATCGAACATCTTCTCTTCCTGCCCGGACTTTTTACCCGAAAATATCTCCATCTCTCCCCGGCCGGGCTTTATGCGTTCCTGTGCGGCTTTTTCTTCGGTTATCCTTCCGGTGCCAAAATTCTTGCCGATCTTTTAAAAACCGATCAGATCGATCCAAAGGAAGCTTCCATGCTCTTCGGTTTCTGTAACAACGTAAGTCCGGCTTTTCTTATCACCTATTTTCTGACACTGCACTTAAAACACCCGGAGAAAGCCGGGATCACCGTCTCTTTTCTGTACATAATACCTGCTTTTGTCTGTCTGATGGCATTTTTCTTTTGCGGCAGTTCCTTTTCTCTCCGTGAAAAAAAGACATCGAGTCCCGTGCTTTCTCTTGCACTGCTTGATGCCTGCCTCCAAGATGCCCTCTCAGTCCTGTTAAAGCTTGGCGGTTATATTATATTATTTTCCGTCTTATCCAATGTGATCACACACATACCCCGCATGCGTGCAGAAAGTGCCGCTTTTTTCTCCTGCTTTCTGGAAATTACAGGCGGAATCCCTGCCGTCACTGCCGCATTTGCTTATCCGAAAAGTTATGTGATATTGCTCCCGTTTCTGGCTTTTGGCGGTCTTTGCTCTTTCATGCAAACAGGGAGTGTCATAAAAGACACCCCCTTATCTCTTCGTAGCTATTTTTTTACCAAAATACTGCTCGCTCTGCTGATATTTCTGTGTGAAATACTCTGCATTACGCTGCTTCCGGGCCTTTTTTAAGCCTCGTCGTCATCGTAATCCGCATCCTGCTGCGGTGCTGCATAAGATGCAGGGTTTCCGCCCGGTGACAGCTCGCGTCTGTTCTTGTTTACGATATCGTAGCAGGACTGGACCGAATTGATGAAAGTATTGTATTTCTCGCCTGCTGCATCGATCGTATGGCTCATGATCTTTTCCAGATTTGCCAGCATCTCATCGGTGTACTGCAGTGCACCCATACGGATGTTGTTGGCATCGGTTGTTGCATTGTCCATGATCTCCTGTGCCTGCTGGTTGGTGTTCTCCAGCAGCTCATTGGACTGTGCATATGCCTGCTGCATAACTTCACTTTCCGTAACCATCTGCTGTGCCTGTGTCTTTGCGTCTGCGATGATCGCATCTGCTTTGGACTGTGCGTCTGCCAGGATCGCATCTTTGTTGCTGATGATCTTCTGGTAACGTTTGATCTCATCCGGTGTCTTCATACGAAGCTCACGCAGAAGCTCTTCCAGTTCTTCTTTATTTACCACGATCTTTGTAGAAGAGAGTGGTTGGAATTTACAACTGTCTACATACTCCTCGATTTCTTCAATAATCTGCTCAATTCTGCTGCTCATCGTTATCACTCCTATTTTTTATTCTGATTTCTGGTTCTAGTTCTAATTTAAAGATGCCTTACGGATTGTTTTGTACTTCGCACTTTCTCAATCCTGCTTTGACACTTCCATTTTTTGATATATCTTCTCAATCACCGACTCCGGCACAAATTTGGAGATATCGCCATGGTAGCTGGCGATCTCTTTGACCGTTGTCGAACTTAAGTAGGCATATTCCAGACTGGTCGATAAGAAAATCGTATCAATATCTGAACGCAGGATGCGGTTGGTCTGCGACATCTGCAGTTCGTAATCAAAATCGGTGATCGCCCGCAGACCCCTCACCATAAACTGTGCTCCGCAGTTCCTTGCAAAATCTACGGACAGACCATCAAATGCCTTTATTGTCACATTTCCGATATCCTTGGTGACATCAGCTAATATATTAACACGTTCTTCGGCAGAAAACAACGGCGTTTTTGCACTATTTGTCAGCACACCGACGATCAGTTCATCCACCAGAACAGCGGAACGACGGATGATATCAAGATGTCCGAACGTAACCGGATCAAAACTTCCAGGGTAGACAGCTCTTCTCATAACTCCTTTTTCTCCTTCTCTATAAACATATGAACATTTGTCTTATATTCTTTGCGTTTCAGTACACGGAACCCAAATTCCTTAAGATAGGAAAAATCAGTCTCCAGAGATGCCTCTATAATGATCAGGGTACGCTCATCTGCCACTTTGCTGTCTTTTAAGCAGGAAAGGACTCGCTTTTCCAGCTCCTGGTTGTAAGGAGGGTCCATAAAAATGACGCCAAAGCTCTCCTTGCCGTCCTCGATCTCACGTCTCAGACGATCCAGTGCAGCAAAAACATCTGACTGCACAACAAAAGCATCCGCGTCCAACCTGGTAAACTTCAGGTTTTCGCGGATGCAACACACTGCGGCAGGATTTTTTTCCACAAAGACTGCTTCCTTTGCTCCTCTGCTGAGTGCCTCAATCCCTATCGCACCGCTCCCGGAAAACAGATCCAGAAAACGGATACCATATAGTTCATCCTGTATCATATTAAAAAGCGTTTCTTTAATCCGGTCCGTGGTCGGTCTGGTCTCCATTCCGGGAACCGTCTTAAGTGCCAGTCTCCTGGCTTTGCCTGCGATAACTCTCATAATTTCTTCCTTTGTTCTGTGTTTTTTCTATTATAAAGGTTTTCACACTTCACGTCAAGCCGAAAAAACAGGAAAACAACGGAAGCAAGCAGCATTTGTGAGCTTATGTATCAAAGGATTCTTTCGTTTTTGATGCTTCCGGTCTCTTTAAATACTTCCCACTCTGAGATATTGACTGCATGGTCACCGATACGTTCCAGATATTTTGCAACCATCAGAAGATCCACACAGGCATCGGTGTCTTTTTTGCCTTCTTTCAGGCAGGCAACCAGTTCCTCTTTCACCTGGTTGAAAAGGTCATCAATCTTATCGTCTCTTTTATAAAATTCTTTTGCCTGCTCTTTATCCCTTGCCATAAAAAGCTCTACCCCATCACAGAGGATCTTTCTGGTCTCTTCGAGCATCTCCGGCATGGACGGTGCATACTCTTTGTAGCTGATACCGTTCAGACGCACTGCCATATCTGCGATATCCGCCGCATGGTCACCGATACGTTCCATGTCACCGACTGCTTTCATAACAGAAGATACGATACGCAAATCACTTGCCAGCACCGGCTGCTGCCTGGTCAGAAGCAGCAGGCATTCTGCTTCAATCTTACGCTCCATCTCATTGATCTTACGGTCATTTTTCTGTATTCTGTCCAATTCTTCCAGATCATTAAGTGCAATCGCTGAGAGCAGATCTGCAAAAGCCTGCTGAATCCCCTTTCCCATGGCATCCATGTTTTCGCGAAGAGTCTCCAGTTCGTGTTCAAAATTCATTCTCACTGACATTGTTTTTCCCCCAATCAACCAAAACGTCCTGTAATATAATCTTCGGTCCTCTTATCCTGCGGTCTCGCAAAGATGTCATCGGTATGGTTAAACTCGATCACTTCTCCTACCAGGAAGAATGCGGTGTCATCCGATACACGTGCTGCCTGCTGCATGTTATGGGTGACAACAACAACCGTATATTTTTTCTTCAGCTCTACCATCAGCTCTTCAATTTTTAAAGTAGAGATCGGATCAAGTGCCGATGTCGGCTCATCCATCAGAAGCACGTCCGGCTGTACGGCCAGTGCTCTTGCAATACAGAGACGCTGCTGCTGTCCGCCGGAAAGCCCCAGTGCTGATTTTTTCAAGCGGTCTTTTACCTCATCAAAGATCGCTGCTCCACGCAGACTCTCTTCCACGATCTGATCGAGTGTCGCTTTATCTTTAATGCCATGAATCCTCGGTCCATAAGCGATATTATCATAAATGCTCATCGGGAATGGATTTGCCTGCTGAAATACCATACCCACTTTTTTTCGAAGCAGTGTGGTATCTGCCTTCGGACTGTAGATATCTTCTCCGTCAATCAGGACTTTTCCTTCTATTTTTACGTTCTCAACCAGGTCATTCATACGGTTTAAGCACTTCAGAAAGGTGGATTTACCGCATCCGGACGGACCGATAAATGCAGTGATCGCATTTTCCCGAATCTCCATATTGACATATTTTAACGCATGATTCGTTCCGTAGTGCAGGTTCAGATCCTGCACACTGATTTTTGTATTTTCCATGGTGATGCTCCTCTTTCTTTTATTTCATCCGCGTTACATCGAAACGCTTCGCCAGATATTTTGTCAGGAAATTGATGCACAGTACGATCACAAGAAGTACAAATGCAATTCCAAACGCTACATTATATTCTGCTTTTGAGCTGCTAAGATACAGCTGGATCGTCAAAGTTCCGCCCGGCTGCAGGATCTTGGAAAGCCATCCTCCCGCTTTCGGGAGCAGATAACCGCTTCCTGCCGTAAAGAGCAGGGCTGCCGATTCTCCGACGATACGTCCGATCGCCAGAATCACTCCGGTGATGATGCCGGGCATGGCAGACGGAAGCAGGATTGTACGGATCATGTGCCATTTTGTTGCTCCCATGCCAAGTGCTCCGCTCCGGTAAGAATCCGGAACCGTACGCAGAGCTTCCTGCGTGTTTCGCGTGATCAGTGGCAGGATCATAAGACTCAAAGTCAGAGCACCGGTCAGCAGAGAATAACCAAGTTTCAGCGTTGTTCCAAAAAACACGCTTCCGAAAAGTCCGAAAATAATCGATGGGATACCGGAAAGTGTCTCAGTCGTAAATTCAATGATCCTTACGATCTTGCCCGGTTTGGCATACTCATTCAGATAAATGGCACTTCCCACACCGATCGGCGTTGCGATCACCAGCGTGATCACGATGATATACAGCGTATTGACAATATTTCCGGCAATGCCGACCGTTCCTTTTCTTGCACTTGTTACCGTTGTCAGAAACTCCAGGCTTACACTTCCGATTCCTCTTACCGTTACATAACAGATGATCATCAGAAGAACAGAAACTGCTATGGCTGCTGACAGATAAATGCATCCGTACAGGAACTTGTCCATGCCATGTGTTTTTTTATTATAAATTGAATTCTCACCTTGCATCGTCGTCTATTCCCTTCTTCAGTATCCGTGTCAGAACCACATTGATCAGCATGATGAATACAAACAGCACCAGACCGATCGTGAATAAAACCTGTCTGTGTAAATCTGCTGCATATCCCATTTCACTTACGATCGCTGTTGTCAGAAAACGAACCGAATTGAATGGGAACGGCGGATTTACCGAACTTCCTGCTACTAAAGTGATCGCCATCGCTTCACCGATCGCTCTTCCTGTTCCAAGTACGATGGCTGTAATGATACCGGATTTTGCCGCCGGGATCATCACCTTGAAAATAGTCTGGATATGGGAGGCTCCCAAAGCCAGCGATGCTGATTTCAGATTCTGCGGTACTGCTCTCAGTGCAGACTCACTGATATTTATTACCGTTGGGAGGATCATAATCGCCAGTACGATCACAGCTGAAATCAGGTTCGCTCCTCCGGTGAACTGGTGTGTTTTTGAATTTTGAAAGAGAAACAGCTCCAGTTTGTACATTACCGGATTGAGCACCAGGATGCCGACCAGTCCGTAAATAACCGAAGGAATGCCTGCCAGAAGTTCCACCGCCGGTTTTACAACGGCTGCCAGTTTTTTCGGTGCAGCTTCCGCAAGAAAGACTGCGGTCAGAATACCGATCGGCACACCGATCAGGATGGCAAGTGCCGTTCCTACGATCGATGTGAGGATAATGTACAGGATACCGTAGGATGGCGTTGCCGCCGTCGGTGCCCAGACACTTCCAAAGAGAATGTCAAGGAGACCGACTTTGAAAATCGCAGGACTTCCGCTGATGATCATGTAGAGTGTGATCGAAAAGACTGCCGCAACTGCAACGACCGAACATATGGTAAAGATGATCTGTGCCGTTGTTTCTACCGTCGAGCGGGATCCTTTTGCACTTAAAATACTGAATTTGCTTTTCTTATCTTCCATTCTTTACACCAAGCCTTCGTTTTTTCCAGTTAGTCTACAGTGATCAGACCTACGGAGCTGATCAGATCTTTTCCTTCTGCGGAAGAAAGATAGTCAAACAGTGCCTGTACCGGTTCGCTCTGTTCTGAGATCTCTCCTTTTGTCGCCATAACAAACGGGCGGCTCAGGAAATAGTTTCCTGCTTTGATGTTTTCTGCTGTCGGCTCTACACCTTCCAGTTTCAGGGCTTTTACCGTGTCATCCAGGACATCCAGAGATACGTATCCGATGGAGCCCGGTGTGGAAGCTACTTTTGCCATAACAGCTCCGGTGCTGTCCAGTTCGCTTGCATATGTACATTTATCTGCAACATCCAGCAGTTCTTCAAAAGCTCCTCTCGTACCGGAACCTGCTTCACGTCCGATCACAACGATCGGTGCGGAGTCTCCGTCTACATCTGCCCAGTCTGTGATCTCACCTGTGTAGATCTGTGCCAGCTGTTCTTTTGTCAGATTCTCTACTTTTGTATCCGGATTTACTACAACTGCAATACCGTCGATCGCTACGATGTTTTCTACTGCACCATTCTGTTTTTCACTGTCTTCCAGTGCACGGGAAGAGTTTCCGATATCTACGCTTCCGGAAAGAAGGGATTCAATACCTGCGGAAGATCCGGTAAATTCTGCATTTACGGTTACATTCGGATATTTCTCCATAAAAGCTTCTGCAACGGCGTTTGCCAGTTTCTCCATAGAAGTACTTCCTGCCATGGTAATGCTGCCGCTCAAATCTGCGGAAGCTTCGCTTGCTGCCTGTGTATCTTTGGCACTGTCTGCAGTGCTTTCAGCCGCCTGGCTTCCTGCCTCTGTCTGTGCTGCGTTTGTATCTGCCTTTGTCTCTGTTGTCGTGCCTGACTGTCCGCATGCTGCCAGACTTGCTACTGTCACTGCACAAATTCCTGCTAAAGCTGTCAATTTCTTAAGGTTCTTCATAATAATAATCTCCTCTCCTGACCTGCTGTGCCGTTTTCGTTTTATTTTTACCAGTTTTTCATTCGGCATCTGTCAGTTTCTGATTTTTCTGTTCTTTGTGAACAACCTTAAGATAACACAAAACCAGCCCACAAAAAGCATGGGCTGGTTAATCCTTGGTTATGTTTTTGTAAAGAAAATCTGCAATTGTAAAGAAATCGTAAAGCTTATCGGAATACGATCTCTCCGGTTTTTTCATCCATACTCTCTACGATAGCGAGAGATTCCAGGTGTACTCCCTGCTCACGCAGGGCATCGCCGCCTGGCTGGAAGCCTTTCTCGATCACGATACCGGCTCCGACCAGCTGTGCACCGGAATCTTTTACGATCTGGATCAGTCCCTCCATTGCCTTTCCGTTTGCCATAAAATCATCGATCAGCAGCACTTTGTCATCCGGTCCGAGAAACTCCCTGGAAACGATGATGTCGTAGATTCTTCCGTGAGTATAGGACTCCACCTGTGTGGTATAGACATCTCCTGCGATATTTTTGGTCTGCGTCTTCTTTGCAAAGACAACCGGAACGTTGAAAACTTCGGCAACAACACAGGCAATACCGATACCGGATGCCTCGATCGTCAGGATCTTTGTGATCTCTTCCCCTTCAAATCTGCGTTTGAACTCTTTTCCGATCTCACGGAACAGGGATACATCCATCTGATGATTCAAAAAGCTGTCCACTTTCAGCACATTGCCTTCTCTGATCTTACCGTCTTTTCTGATTCTGTCTTTGAGTATCTGCATTTCTTTATCCTCCATCATCGTTTCGTTCATTTTATTTTGATATACATCATCAGTTTTTTCAATTTTACCCTCTATAGCCTTAAATGTCAATGTACAGAAAATGTATTTTGACCCACAACGGTGAAGCCACTGAACAATTACCAGAATTTTACAAAATCTTCTGACCTTCTGCCAGCAAAACTTTCAGAATACCGGCCAGAAACATAACGGTCACCGGATTCATTTTACATTTCCGAAGCAGCACGATGCAAAGGCCGAACAGAATCACCATGCCCCAGTCGGTATCCGGCAGACGGATCACAGTCTGTCCGTTCCAGAAAGCAGAAACCAAGATGGAAATGCCGGCCGATGCGATCAGTGCGATCACTGCCGGACGCAGGGAAGAAAGAATACCCTGAAGTGCTGCGAGCTTTTGATATTTTAAATAGAAATAAGCAATAAATGTAACCAAAATACAGGACGGCAGAATACATCCAAACGTTGCAATCAGAGCTCCCGCAAGCCCTGCCGTGTTCATTCCGACAAACGTAGCTGCATTTGTGGCGATCGGGCCAGGTGTCATCTGCGAGATCGTGACAAGATCTGCGAACCCTTTCCCATCTAACCAGTGATACGTGTCCACTACCTGGTGCTGTATCAGAGGCATTGCCGCATAACCGCCTCCAAAACTGAACATTCCAATCTGAAGAAATGCAAAAAATAATTTCAGATAAATCATGATATTTTCCTCTTTCCGTACTTTGAACGTAAGAATCCCAACAGACCGCTTGCGATCACAATGTATACAACATTGACTTGAAACACCGTTGCCGCCAGAAAGGCAGCTGCCATAATGATCCAGGAAATGGCATCTTTTTGTTTTGCCACCTCACCCGCCATCTCATATACCACAACAGCGATCACTGCCCCGACTCCGGCCTGCATGCCAAGCAGCATCTGGCTTACAATAAAATTTTTGCAGAAGATCTGATAACAGACCGAGATTGCCGCAATGATTACAAACTGCGGAAGCAATGTCCCAAAGACGGCTGTCACCACGCCGGTAAGCCCTGCCAGCTTATAGCCGACTGCGATCGCTCCGTTCACTGCCACAGCTCCCGGTGCCGACTGTGCGATCGCCACCAGATCCAGCATCTCATTCTCATTGATCCAGTGATACTCATCAACAAATTTCTTTTTCATCAGACTCACGATTACATAGCCTCCGCCAAACGTGAATGCACTGAGATAAAACGTAGACAGAAAAAGTTTCCATAAGACAGTTTTTTTTGATTTTAACTCCATATCCATACCTCTTTTGTGCTTTTTATGCTTAAAAGGATGTCACAACGAAAAGTCTGAAATCACGATGTACCTGTGCAGAAATAATGTTATGACTTGATGACCTGATCAGGCATCCCCTGACAATTTTAGCACATCTTCTTTGCAAAATACATCTTTTTACATAATCTTTACGTTTCCCTTCATGACGGATCATTCCTCTTTTTTCCTCTTTTTCACAGGGTATGGTCTGAGAATGTTTCAGCCCAATGCCAACAAAATATAAAACCAATGCCACTGCCAATAGCTCTGGTTTTATATAATCGGTGCTCTGCACACTTGAAGCGGGGGAATGCTTCTCTGCGTTCAAAATAACAGGCACTCTCCTTTACGGAAAGTGCCTGTTATTTTCATTTAAATAAAACTTTTTGTTTATTTCTTAGAATTTACCAGCTTTTGCTGCTTCCTCGATTGAAAATGTGAGAGCTTATAAATAGCGGATTCTATAGCCAAAATAGGCATATAATAGCCAAGTAATTCACTATCTCATGCTATTATATGCCCTGAACGGCTATTTGTTAACTAAGTAATTCTGGAGGTTATCTCGTGCTTCTTTCATGGTTTCAATACCATTACCTGTTATTTCATGATTGATAATAATAAGAAGACATTGAAGAATCATTCTATTGGATTCCTCGTATTCCTTCATACGCTTATGATCTTCAGTCAGAAAATCAGTATGTTTCTGAACAACGCTTTTTAAATCATCACTCGGCTTACGAAGCTCGACAACGATTTTCCATAACCCCCAGATTCCAGCTACCAATGTACAAAACCATATTATATTTTCTGATGTAATCGCAAATTCGGGCATTACTATACCTCCTTGGAATTTTCGTCGGTACCTTCGACAAACCGCTTAAATCCCTGGTGTAAACCTGTAGAAGCCAATCCCATGACTGCACCATACACAATTGACTCGACAGATGGTTTACTTACTACTGCATTCAATATTGCCCCGACTACTGCCAAAATTACAGGAATATCATCATTCGGAATCCATTTAAAAAAAGTTGCATGTTTGATAATATAACCAACTACCAAACAAGCAACTAAAACTACTGCTACAAAGTATTCTGTTAATATTGTAAAATCCATTTTAAATCCTCCTCAAATATCTTCTGCCCCTTCGAATTCTGGAAGGGTTTTCAGGTAATCATATGCTTCTTCAACCGTCATATTTTCCTTATAATCGGTTTCGTAGGTAATCGCCACTTTATATGGTGGTGTGGCGGTGTTTTCCATTTCCCGGCTCGGTTCATCTACATACGAAAGAACCGCTATTGATGTGTGACTGTTGATTGTAGACTGTATGAAAAACACTCTATGATACTTCGTCACGACGCCATTATCTTGCCGGATCTCTTTCTGCAATGCCATTTCGATTCTCCTTTTCTACGAAAATGTAAATGTAAGCGATGTATCAATTCCGCAAGGACTGTTGTTAGTAACATTGGTCGTGTTTGCCATATTGGCTTTTACTTGAACTCCATACGTACCGATTATTCCACTGTATGAACTTGGTTTCACTGTAGATGACGCAGAGCTACCGTACAGATAATTGCCGTTCTGTCGAACAGTCAGTCCAGCAGATGACGTTATCGACACTGCGGAAACACCAACAATAGGAACTCCGAACGGTATTGTGAAGTTAATCTCTTTTCCTGAACTCGTGATATATCCAGCTCCGGTCCATTTGATAGTTATGGATGTTCCTTTAGCTATATACGGTTTCCAGCTTACTGACGGACTTTTAAGACCGAATGTTAACGCATTTCCTCCGTATAATATCGTCCCGACAGTTCCTTTCTCATATGCTCCGTATCCATAACGTAATGCATTTCCTGATGTGACCAATGCTAATTCAGTATTTGTTTTATCGGTGAACATACCATACAATCCCTGGTTGTTTGAACCAATCCATACACCACGCCTGACCTCGATCGCTCCTGTGGTATTAACACAGAAAGCATTCGAACGTGCGGTGTCAGAAGATCCGTTACCTACCATTAACAAATATTTAGATGCAGTATCCTCAACGTTGTATTTTCCAATAGCTGTTTGATAAGCACTGGACGCTTTCGTATAATATCCATCTGCAAACGAATAGCTCCCTTTCGCTTCGCTATGGAATCCACTTGCTTGTGATGCATATCCACTTGCTTTTGTTGTACTTCCATCCGCACGAGATGCATATCCGCTCGCTTCTGTATTGAAACCATTTGCAGACGAATATGATCCACTTGCTTTTGTGGTATTTCCATCTGCACGAGACGCCTCTCCACTCGCTTCCGTACTATGTCCATTCGCAACCGAATATGCTCCACTCGCTTTTGTGCCAAAACCATTTGCAGATGAATATGCTCCACTTGCTTCTACATTAAAACCGTTTGAAACCGAATAGATTCCAATCTTGCTGTCGGTTTTACGAGTTCCGAGGGTGTAAAATGGTGAATTGATAAAATTGCCATTCAAATCTTTCCCAGATCCATATCCAATCTGTCCGATAATTGTTGATCCGTTACGGATAATCAGACCATTGTCGTTGATCATTGTATTTCGTTCTGATGCTAACCCAAGAATAACATCTTCGCCAAAAACAGCCCTTTCTCCGATAAGCAGCGATTCTTTTTCAGCGGTACTCGGTGCTACTCCGAAAAATGCGATCGTCTTGCCATCCGCACCGATATCCATGATCATATTTACACTTGGTAATTTCACTTTTTTGATAAACGCAACTGGGTTGACCGAATCCTGCAAACAGATGATGAATTCGTAAGATTTCGTAATCTCGTAAGTGCCGTTCAAAACTTTGGGCGATACCAAATCTTTCAGATCTGTATCATTCACTGTGGAGCCTACGATACACCTCGCGTAAAATGTTTTCAGAGTATTCGCCGCACCAGCCACGGTTGACTGATAAGTCGCATCGAAAGTCAATACCGGTTTTTCATTAGAGTTCCTGGCAATTGAAACTTTTACGTTCGGAGCAGTATATTTGTATACGGTGAATGAGATGTATTGGGTTCCCGTACATCCTCTTGTGTCATTAGACGTTATGAAAATATTTTTAACCAGTGTGTCTGATGATCCGGTATCGAACGTTCCTATATCTACCGTCACAGTAGTGGCAGCGTTATTGGATTTCGCAGCAACTTCTTTGGTGTATGTAGTATCTCCAACATGCACATTAACGGTTTGTGCAGCTCCATACAATCCAGATACGCCGAACGAAAGCTTATGAGTTGTGATATTGGATACCGATCTACCGTTGAATCCGTTTGTCCTCACAAGCGTCATATTTGATATTGTCGGTTTAATCGACGTATTCAATTTGAGTGTGAATTCTCTAACTTGTTGAACAAGTCTTCCGTTCTCGGTCTTGACAATAATCTTAAGACTTCCACTTGAACTCTTTTTCATTAGCGGTCCGAATTCGGCGGTTGTAGGTGTCCAGGAATAAGTAGTAGCTGTTAATCCGGTCGCTACTGTTTTCTTGGTTGTAACACCATTGCACGAAAATTCCCAGTTAAAAGAATAAGTGACACCTGTCATAGTGCCACTTGTCAATATCTTATATGAAAATGTAGTATCTGTATGGGTCGTCCCCGGATCATTTGTCAATATATAATTTCCGTCACTCGCCATGTCACGATCCCTCCTCTACGATACATATTGCGAAATTTCCATTCTCTCTTGGCATGATTTGAAGTTTTCCTATCCGCAACGAATTATGAATTTCTCCCTCGTTGATGTTGAATTTCTGCCCGGTAATCCAAGCAGTAGCATCTGGATCAGGTTCAACTTCATCCATTCCGGTTCCCTTAAATTGTATAGAATCATTGGCTATTTTCACCTTCAGCTCAGATGATGATTCACCAAGGATAATATCGCCGTTTTTCAGTGTGATGTAGTCAGTGTGATTCGCCACATCTGCTTCTGCCGTACGTATCAGGGTATCCCAGTTGAACTGCCAGCCGTTGATGTTCTGGATCATACTTGTACTCTTATCAATATACGCATCGAGACTAGCTGTAATATTTGCGACTTCTGTCTGCGATGCCTTGAGTGATATTTCAGTCGCATTGTTCGTGATATTCGTTTCCGCCGCGGTGACTCTTGTTTCAATATCTTCCGGTGCAGGAGTCCAGTCAGTAGCGATGTTGCCTTCTTCTATCTTCAAATCTTTAAACTGATACCAAACACCGACCTTTGAATCCATATCCAGGAAATATGTATTTTGGTTAGCAGAACTTGGAAGTGGGTTAGCAGTTTTAAACCGCCATTCCAATTTTTGCCACTCGTTCGCTACTATTTTGTTTTTAACAGCGGTTACTGCTCCAAGAGAGTTTGTACCATTAAGTTCTCTGAAATATGGATTAATTTGTGTAGAAACGCTACCTTTAACGTACACTGTTATCGTATAGACGGTGTTAGGTTTCCATTTCGCTCTGCCTATATTGTCGTATAGAATGACAGACCAACCACTTTGTGCGACATCATTTCTTGTGAGTTTACAAGTTCGTACACCGTTTTCTACAATTTCAGTTTTGGAGTATCCGCCGGTTTGCATAGTCCACCACCAACCGGTAACACCTTGGTTTGTTTTCTCTGCAATATTTCTACCACCAACTTTTAACCCGTCAATCTTATTATTCGCACTGGTGGCTGAATTCTGTGCACTATTAGCTTTATTCCAAGCCTCTTTCGCCGCTTCATAGCTGCTAGATTTTGATACTTCAGAATATTTCAATACGCCATTACTAAAAACCGTCTGATCTACGAAATATAATGTACTGGTAGAACCGGATACATATGATGGTTCCGCCTTACTCCAATTACTGCCGATAGCAGCCCCGTCTGTTGGTTTTATCGGGGCCACTAAGGTAGATGATTGAAGGAGATAATATCTGTTTACTTTTTCTATATCACTAATTCGAGAGATGGTTATCTCAGCTTTGGCTTTTATTGCCATTGCTTGCACCTCCTTCGATTAACCCTCGAGCTGACAAGTATACGCCTGGGAATTTAATACGTCATTGGCCGAAACAGTGAGTGTTTTAGCCGTAGCAATCGCTGTATCACTGCCTACTTTATACCATTTAATACTTCCGAGCGATCCGCACACACCAGCATCGGTAATTGCCTGTTCAACAGCTCCTTTCCATACATGTGCAGTTAACACTGTTGAACCTGTGTTATTTTTGAACACTGTACCATTAGATGATGTGATTGTTAAACTGATTGCGTCGGCACCAGCAGCTCCTGTCGATCCCTGTTTCGCCACACTATACTGTGTTGCAGTTCCTCCATTCGTATAAGTAAATACCGTCTTGGTCCATAAATACTGTCCAGCCGATACAGACGGTGGCGTTGACTGCCATCCACTCGTAGGTGCTGTAGTATTGGATGATGATGCGGCATATGTGATTTCTGCTTTTGAGATTCCGTTTCCTGTTGCTCCAGTATTACCTTTATCTCCTTGGATTCCCTTAATATTTCCGGCATACACCCATTTTGCAGCGGAAGCTGCACCTGCTACTGTACATTTATATGTATCACCAGTTGTCGTGTTAAGATACATATCATTTGCTCGTGCATTAGCAACACCTGAGTTTGCAAATATGGTGGCCGTCGTTGATGTTCCTGTGATTCCAGTACCGGAATACCACTGAGATCCTGTTGTACCAGTTGCTCCCGTCGCTCCCTGTTTTGCCACGCTATAGCCAACACTAGTTGTATTATCAGTGTATGTAATGGTCGTTCTTGTCCACAGAAACTGACCTGCTGATACAGATGGTATTGTTGTACTCCATCCGCTAGTCGGTACTGTTGTGTTTGATGCAGACGCGACGTAATCAACGACTGTCGATTTGATTCCTTTTCCAGTTGCTCCGGTATTACCCGTTCTGGCAACCGCAAATGAAAATTTCTTATTCATTGTGATTCCGTCTACAACAATCGGAATAGTCGCCTCACACGCTGCATTGATCGTAGCCGTCGTTTTAAATGTAATTTTAACTTTAGACGTTCCACTGTTTTCTACTGTTGCTGTAATTCCGTTAGGACAGGTGATGTCGGACGCATTGACCGATACAGATGCACACTGATTAGTTCCACAGAATGCCACCGCTTCCGTTGTACACGTCTGTCCAGAACCAACACCTCCAGTTCCACCCACAAACGTATATGCTTCACTTGTGAGCATGACTGAATACGCGTCTGTTACGTCGATAATTGTAATTTGATCAGCAGATTTAATAGCCATATTATTTTCCTCCTTAAATTTAAAGTTCGATTTTTGTTCATTAGAAAGTCCATTTTGAAACATGATTTCAATGTTATAGTCGTCATCAAATGTGAATGTTTTCACTCCACTGGATGTATCTTCGTTCTGATGGACTGCTTTAACCCATGTTCCATCTGATTTCATATATCGTACCGTATGAGCCGGTAAACTGTTTTGGTTTTGTAAACCATATGCATATTGAGTATTTTTCTTTACTGGAATAGTGCTGGTGAATATTGAATCTGGATGGACCGTACCTAATTCGAACGTAACTTCCTTATTCCGTTATCAACTCACACATAAAAGTTACTTTTGTATCCACATCATCTGGTGATAGCGTAAATGTAAATCCCTCGTTCCCGAATCTTGGATCGCTACTTGATAAAACGCCAAAAGATTCATCATCAAGCCGTTGCCAATGCCACTGGAGATATGCTCCGGAGCCAAATACTTCTTTCATTGTATCTGAATCTGTAATTCGTCGTTTTCCATGATACAATACTACCGATAATACAGTTGCCACTTGGTCGTTTTTAAACACTGTGCCTCGGGATGATTCGATTCTCAACAGTGTTGTAATCTCATCCCGAACGTCATCTATATCGTCTTTTGTGGCAACACTCTTCGACGATATCTTCAGGTTCGTTGCTTCGATATTCAGCTCACCAGTCACGGTGTTGAAGTCGAAACTCGAGTTCTTTCCAACCAGCTTAAAACTGCCGTCGGCATATGCCTGCATTGGTGCTTCATTCTTTCCGGTCAGCGATCCATCACCCATCCCTATTCCGGTGGTAGAAATATAGATACCACTGTTCGGATCAGTGATGGATTCTTTGCCGCTGTATATGGCATTTCCATTCATGTCGAATCCGGCAATCTTTGCCTGAAATGCCGACAGATCCACAACATCAACAGATGCTACTTGAATCTTCTGACTATTGACCTCAGCTTCCGGAACTCCGTTCGCCATGTTGATTGCCTTGACGATGGACTCTTCCCCGTCGGGATCTGTGATGATCAACCGGTCAGTTTTGATTGTACCGGCATTGATTGTATCTGCATTAATCGACTTAATCTTAGCTGCTTCGATTGTGGCATCTGCAATTTTAGCGTTGGTAATCGCCCCGTCATGAATGGCTGCATCCCCAATAGAACCATCTTTGATAATTCCATTTTGAATCCAGGCATTGTTGACATTCGCAAGATCTATATCTGCTTTCGTGGCAATAATTTCATCTGTCTTAATCACTTTTGATTCGAGATCGTCAATTTTACCGGTTGTCGCCTTAAGATCCTCGATCGTCGCTTTTGTTGTAACATCCAGCTCTTTGATTTTTGCCGTGTTTGCTGTCAGTTTTTCGTTGACTGTTATATTGTTAGATTCCAGTTCTCCAATTCTAGCTTCATTACTTTTAAACTGATTGGTAGTTAAAGTTTCGAAAGTGCCTTGTCGTACTAGGAGATTTTCAACTTCGGCATTTGTCGCTTCGAGGTCTTTGATCTTCGCGTAATTCAGATTGGCTTCTTTAGCCGTAATAGTTGTCGCTTTAAGATTTTCTATCTCAGCTTCATTTGCCGTTATTTTTTTCTTGACTGTGACATTATCAGTTTCGAGATTTTTTATCCTCGCCCTTTCCGCTTCAAGATCTTTCGTACTTACTTTATCGGCAATGACTAAGTCAAACTCACCTATTTTTTTACCGAGCTCTTGAACGTCACTATCTCTTGCTGCTGGCGATGTTACGTTACCAGACACGATGACAGTATGATCAGATATTTTTACCGTTACTCTTTCTCCATCTTTTACAGCCACAGTAGGCGTAAACGGGGTTAAAATTTCAGAACCATCAATTTGCACAAAAAAAGAACCATCACTTTCTTTGATAGTTCCATACATTGTTTTTTTAGTTTTTTCTTTTTTTACATCATTGGTCGCTTTTACAAATTGAGCGATTATTTCGTTCGACAAAGCCATATTGTAATCACCCCCACAGCTTTGTACCGTATACAGCGGTTTCAGTAACCTTACATCCAGTTGCACACTCGATAGATTGGTTTGTTACTTTAGCTTTAACGTCAATGAGTCCGGCTCGTTTATAATTTAATCGCACACAGTCTCCCAAACGAACCGGACAATAACCATGCGTATAGGATAAAGTACATTTTACAGTCGACAGCTCTTTCAATAGATTATTTGCATATTCTTTTATTTGGATATCCGATGGATCTCCAGAAAAATCAGGATTGGTAACTCTATGTGTTATAACTCGTCCTCGATTGACTGTAGACGTTGGGCTATTTGGATCGTCATTCTTTACAATAGCGTAATAATGCTCCACACCTTTGGAATACGAAACCTCAACCACATTCGGAATACTGTATAAGTCCTGATCTATGGATATGTTTGGATATAATATAGAGCTGTTATCGTCACTATATGTCCATACAGGTTGTAACGAATCTATCTCTTGATTCGGTGCGAATAATATTCTCCCTATTTCATCAAGCTCAATGTGATTTTTTGCTCTGGCAGCCAGATCGGAAATAAAGGAAAGCCATGTATCATCCGTATTTGCCGTAAAATCTGAATGTAATATTTCAGCATCTATCGCTTCAACAACTGGTGTTCGCGTATTATCCCTAGCTAAACGATATGCGTACGACATCACGTTTTCGCCTTTTAATATTGTATATCCTATAGGTGGTGGATTCTCTTTCAACTCAAGTAAAGGAGTGTAAGCATCGACACTCACGCTCTTGCTTTGACCGTCAAAATTTGTAGTTGGTGTCTGAATAAGAAATGTACCAAACGGAAATCTTTCTGTTATTCCATTTTGACTCGTGACCATGTATATACGCACATAGCACTCATTCAATCCTTCTGTCACGTCAATATTTGCTGATCCGAGTGTTTCTGCTTCACTGTCTCGACTTATATTACTCTTTGTGACACAATTCAGCTTTTTCACATCTTTCCACGTTTCTGGGTCAACTATGTAATATTCGAAAGTTTGAATCATCGTTTTTGTCCAGTCTGGCATGTTTAAACTCCCCCTTCCACGCGAGTTAACTCCAGCGTAACTGGTATTTTTACTTCCATATGTGTTTGGCTGAAAGATACGTTGACATTTGCCCAGTACCCACTTCCAGAAGGTTCTCTTACATATACATCCCCTTGCCATATAGCAAGTCTTCGCAGAGCGTATATTGTTTCCTTATCGTCACTTGGTATCTCCACTTTCCATGAAGCAGTTTCACCAAGCTGTGTTCCGTAATAACTAACCGGGCGTTTCCTGCCTATATATTTAACAAGAGATACGTCTGGAGAAGTCTTTTCCGAAACATCTATATTATAAGGAAGCTTTAACAACGATTTAGCAGAAACGATTGACGAAATTTCATCGGTTTCGTTAACCACAGATAGATTAAAGTCAGACCATGAATCATTCCACTGTAAAATGACGGATGATTCAAATATCGGTAATCCTGGCATATCGTAATAACTCACTGTTCCAGTAGTCTTTGATGTAGCAACAATCCTATATCGTGCGTAATCAAGAGTTGGATGCGGATCTATAACGTATACCTGGGATGTATTATCTATTCCAGAAACAATTTCGATAAATTCACCATCGAAGTTTCTTCTATATACAGATAACAACACGTCTTCCACCAAAACACCGTTTTCGTCTTCGCAATAAGGTCTTAACTGAACTGAGTAATCTTCACTATTATAACCTATGTCCGCATTTGGATTATACTCAACTTCTTCCCATGCAACATCAAAGTCGACATATGATTCAGCTTTTAATCCACTGTCCATAGCGGCTGTTCCACGTATGCGATACCTCTGATTATTTTCCAGATCAATATCACCTGCTGATAACTCAACACTTAGCTCCGAATTTATATCAAAATATTGTGAATATATCACATCACCGCTGCTGACTATAATGTCTTCTCCAATTTGGTTAACGGTTTCATAAGTGGTTAACGATACTACCGAAATGCTGTAACTTAATGGAGACTGTGTCTTAGGTCCAGCAACTCCATTAATTCTCATTGGAAAACTTGTTAAAGTATCAATAGACATACTTTCTGTATCTTCAAGTGTTAACATCAACGTTGGAGTTGTATATACATCAACAGTTCTTAATATTGACCATTCACTGTAATCGTCCATTATACCTTTTGTACGCACTCTCCATTTGACTTTACCACCATCTATCGGTATACGGTTGTCATCCCATACGCTATAGTGACTTATTTTATCTTTTTCAAATTCATCTTTCGAATTTAATATTTCGATAGTTCTCTTGTTGCCAGCAACGTCCAATTCAAGTTCAGCAGATGTCTGACTTGATCCGTCTTCTGAGTTATGAATCCAATACAATATAAGGTCTTCACCTATACTTACAGTTGTAGATGAAGACCATGTTGTTGGAGCTGATGGTGGTCTTCCAAGAAAAACAATACCGTTCCCTCGTTCACACCATTCGGAATTACCGGCACTATTTATAGCACGAACCCTGAAAAAATATTCGCATCCCGTTTCCATTCCCGTTATTTCAGCATGATTCACACTCTCAATCGTGTAACTTTTCAATTCGCTTTCGTTCTTGTTCACAAAGTCTTCAATCTTTGTGGTGTATTGTATTTCGTAACTGGTGCAATTTTTAACAGCGGTCCATTCTATATATACGGACGTGCTTGTCAAACTTTTTGTTTGTATGATTTCGTCTGGCACACTTGGTCTTGTAAGAATGTTGCTTGAAAAATCAGACCAGTACCCATAATCTTTTGTTTTTGCTTTTTTTGTAACAAATCCTCGAACTCTCGCTTTGTAACGATTTCCGTGATCCAAGGTTGTTTTATGAGCAATTCTATTTTGTTTCTGTTGTAACAAAAGCGTTACTGTTTTATATATTTTCGCATCGTTTTGCCATATCTCAAGATCGACGCCATCTCCAGTCCAATTGGTATCGATATTTGCTATCTCTATTAACCATTGATCTTTATTGAACTCACTCTGTGTCATCGTAGGAGCCGACAGTTTGGCTGGTCTACTTGTTGAAAAATCGTGTGTTTTATAAGTAGACCATTTAGCTGTCCAATAGTTTTGAGTGGTGGTTTTATTATTGACCACCACTTTATGTGTATCAGAAATTGGCTTGATTTTAACTCGAACTTTTTTTGCATTGTCCGGAGCGGTATAAGTTGATACTCTCGATTTAACTTTAGTATCTGAACCACTAAACCATATCCCATCTCCTGTAGCATACTCCCAGAAAACTCTATATTCTTTAGTATTCTTTTTTTTCCACGCCCACTGAATATATAAAGTCCTATCAGTTCCGCTTTGTATACCGAATTTCTCTATTGTTGGTGCGTTCGCCAACTTTATCGCCTCCTTTCTATACGTGCAGCACGAATAAGTGTTCCAACTGCTTCTGATATCTCACTTCCGTTGTCATATGTAATACCGTTTATGCTGTTATAGGTGTTTCCAACATTTCCGAGATCTTTTCGAAGCTTGTTAACAGCACTGACAACGTCATCAATGTTTCCATTTTGACTGTTTTCTTTCATCATAACACTGATAGCTCTCATATTCGAAGTAGGTGCTATCAATGGATTCGAAAACATTCCGTTAAGTGTTGTCGCTCCGTTTTTTACATCACTCAGATCCAGCACTGGTCTTATAGTCGGTTCCGAATCCATACTATCGTCGAAAAGTTGTCCAGCTTTTGATATTGCAGACGAGATGGAATGTGTGACTGTTTCTCCCATGTTATATCCGGCACTATATACCTTCTTACCCATGGCCTTGGTGCCAATGATCAATCCTTCACCTAACCATTTACCGGCTTGAATAGTGAGCTTAGATGGCGACTTAGATTTCTGACCATCATTTTCACCCTGCACAGCTTTCTGACCAAGTTCATAACCAGCATTATAAACAGCCGTCTGTTTCGAGTTTATTCCAGACACCAAGCCATCACCAAGATACCCACCATTAGTATAGAATGATCCATACACATTTCTTATCGCAGATGCTGCCGTAGCAGCCACAGAATTAACCGTTGACGACACACTGGAGGTCTTTCCATTGATGCCCGAAATAAGTCGAGTCATCATTTCAGCACCAAGCGATGCGAAGTCCGACATCCTGGATGTTATTGAACTCTGTATTCCAGACACAATTCCTGTCGCTGCTGTTTTTGCTGAACCAGCTTTTGTCGACATTCCTTTTGTCAATGAGGTAATCATGTTGTTACCTTCACTCAATAACGAGCTACTTGCTTTACTAAATGTCTTTGATACGTCGCCAATTTGTGCCTGTCCAAGAGATGAAATTGCGTCTTTGAATTTCTCGACGCCACTTGTATTTAATGTTGCAAGTCGCTCAATCAATGATGCTAGTTTTTCTGCTGACAATATGGAACTCGCAATTTGAACAACATCAATTCCAATAACTGAATCGTAGTACGATCTCATGGATTCGCCGATCGCTTTTACATCAAACTTTTTAACGCCACTTGTGTTAAGAGTGGACAGTCCTGATATCAGTGCTTTTAACTTCACAGCTGAATCAACCGATCTCACAACATCGTCAACATTTACATCAGATATCTTTAAGGCATAGTTTTTAATTGCGTCGCCAATCGAATCAATCGACTTAAATTTACCAATTCCTTCCGTTTCAAAGTCACTAAGATCCTGAGCAAAATCTGACAATTCTTTTGCATGAACTATAACAGCAGTCAATCTGTCACCTTGGATATCAGCTACTGAATTGCTAAAATCGGTCATTGAATTACCAAAGGCTACGATCTTTTTACCAAAATCATCCAGTTCAACTTTTCCGTCAAACCATTCTTTTTTCGGTATGGCATTTTGAAGGTTTATAAGAAGCTCACCTGCGTTTACAGCAGTTTTGATTGCATTCGTGTCTACTGTATTTTCGCCAGCTAGTGCTTTGGAAACTTCAGCTATCGATGTCGCAAATTCTTCTGCATGTGAACCAAGTAGAGATATATCTTTCACACCTGTTATGGCTTGTAAAAATCCTCCTGCGGGTTCTACTGCTTCCTGAAGCTTCGCCAACGCTTTTCCAACATTTGCTATAGACTTAACTTTTTCTATATCAGTGTCACTAACATCTTTCAAATCGTCTGTTACTGATTTTAACGATGTGATAAAAGCGGATGCTTGATTACCAAGGACGGATAAATCTTTTGATCCCAACACAGCTTGAAGAAATCCATTTGCCGGTTCCACTGCTCCTTGAAGCTTCGCCAATGCCTTCCCTGCTTTAACTATTGCTGGTATTTTCTCCAAATCCGAAACATTAAACTTAGCTACTTCCTGAATTATGTCCGTCAATGACGAAACGAATGACGTTGTCTCGTTTCCAAGTCTCGACATGTCACCATATCCGGTCAACTTTTGAAGAAGTCCTCCGGCTGGTTCAACAGCTTCTTGAAGTTTCGTTAATGCTTTTCCAGCTTTCGCTACTGCCGATACTTTCGATAATCCCTCATCATCTATAGTTTGTAATGAATCTGCGACTGATTTCAACGAATCTACAAATTGTGATGCTTGTGTGCCTAAATTTCCTAGATTTTTTGTTCCGATTATAGCCTGCAACAATCCCTCAGCTGGTGATACAGCACTCTGTAATGCAGCGAACATATTTCCAACATCAGCAACTGCCTGTAATTTTTCAGCATCAGCAGGTTTCATGGTTGATACAGTGTCAAGAAGTAAATTAATTGCTTCACCAAATGTTTGCAGCTGCTCTCCAAACGATTTCATAGGTGATTCGCCAAAATTGATGAACTTTCCTACACAATCAAGGATTCCCGCTCCGGTAAGTTTCAACATCATATCGCCGATTTTTGCAACGCCATCCAATGCTGAATCATCGATGTTCTTCGTTCCTTCGATAAATGGTTTCAAATTTTCCATGAAACTGGACAGGTTGTTTCCGATCTCTGGTAAACCAGAGGTAGCTCCAGCCGAGAATCCGCCCGCAATGCTTCCTATAAAAGAACCGAGTCCGTAACCTATCTTTTCGAGTATTTTAATTCCACCATCAAGAAACTCTTCTGCTCCCGGAATCAAATCGACTAACCCGGCAACAGCTACTAACAGTGCTCCTGCGATTGTTACAACTGCCATTAATTTAGCAGCTCCGGCTACTGCATTTCCTCCAACTCTTCCAGCCGCTCCAAGGATCAAACATGCTGTCGACAATGCAACCATCAATCCAGATAATGCCAGTGCATTCGCCAATGTCGACTGAATCGGTAAATCTTGTAAAAGATACAATATTCCAGCCAAAGCACCTACTACTGCGGTCATTACAACCACTGTACCTATAGCACTTTTGGAAACATCGCCAACTTTGCTTATGATAAGAATAGATGCTGACATAGCTAACAAAAGCGTAGATAATGCCACAGCTGATGCAATGGACGACTGTATTGGCATACTGGATATAAAATATAGAATTCCAGCTAAAGCACCAACTACAAAAGTTAAGGCTAAAATAGTTTTCATAGATCCTGTTGCGGATGCAGACGCCTTTTCCATCAATGCGAACATCGCCATAAGTGTTCCCAAAGCAACTGTTGCACCAGCTAACTTTTTACCGTCAACGAATGATAAAGCCACAATAGCACCAGCCATCACAGCTATAGCTGCTGTCATGACTATGAGGTTTTTCATGCAATCTGTAGCACCTCGTGTTGACCGAATCATCAGAGATAATATGACTCCTAAAGCGACTACTGCCGCTACTCCTTTAGCTAAATCAGAAGTTTTGATCATACTTAAAACTACAACTGCTGCGGCCATAACACCTATAGCTACCGCCATTGCGATAATACTTCCTTTAACATCAGCGGCTCCTTTGGTAGAGCGAATCAATCCGATCATGAGTACTCCCAAAAGACCAACTGCGGCAACACCTTTGGTTAAACTTCCCAAATTAATCATTCCAAGGAGAATACACACACCTGCTAAGACACCTATAGCAACAGATACTGCCAAAATGGTGCCAGATACTTTTGCGATTTCCTGTTCGTTACTAACTTTTAATACATGGACTAAAGCAGCTACGAAAACTACAAACCCAACAGCAAAGAAAGCTCCCTTTACCATGTCGTTTTCATTAAGAAGTCCAGCAAGTTTACACACACCAACCATAAGCATCATAGATACTGATATTGACATCAATAATCCACTGATCTGTGCTATTTGAGCTTCATTACTTATCGTCGTGGCTTTCACGAGAGCACGTACAAACACTACAAAACCAGCGGCAAACAATGCTCCTTTAAACATTTCATTTTCGCTTAGGCTTCCGGCAAGTTTGCATACAACAACCATAAGTCCCATAGCAACCGCCATTTTGACCATCATGGAGCCAATTTTATCAACGCTTCGCTGGGCGAATTTTTTAGACGCCCAAAGCATCGCAGCAGTAAAAACTCCAAAAGCTACCATGAATATGCCACCTTTTAGCATATCGCTTTCACTAAGACTTCCGATAAGCTTACATACAACAGCCATTAGAAGCATGGCAACAGCCATCTTTTTCATCATAATAGCTGCTTTATCTATATTCTGTGCGGCTTTACCCTTAACGAAATATCCATACGCAGCAAAAACACCTGCTAATAGACCAACCATTGTAATAAGACCTAAGAATCCCTGTATTGCCTGATCTCGATCCATATTCCCGATTATCTTAACGACAGCAGCCATCATCAGAAGTACTACGCCAAGTCCAATCAATCCAGTCTTAAGTCCGGATACATTAAGTCCGTTCTCGCCTATTGTTATGGAAAAGATAGATCCCAAACCTTCAAATGGTGCCGCGAATTTATCTACTGTGTCTTTTACATTCTTTATCGCAACCAGGATTCCTGCAATTACCGATACTGCAATTACTTTATTCCAGTCAACATCTCCAAGGATATCCATGACTTTTGAACCAATCTCCCCGAAAGCCTGTGCTATCGAAGATCCTAAATTCTGTATAAGTTCGATGACTTTTGACGTGCCTTCTCTTAATCCATTAATCAATCCCTGTATAACATTTTTTCCAATTTCAAACATTACCGTGGACGGTGAATGGATTCCCAGCACTCCCTTAATCGCTTCTACTATATTTTTTCCTATAGTAATAAGTAATTCAGGAACTACGTTTACACCATCTGAAAGTCCATTTCTAAGACCCTGGATTATGTTTTTGCCAACTTCAACTAAATTGACTTCTTTTAACATTCCAAAGCCTTCTCGAATTTTCGCTACTGCGTATTGACCAACTTCACCCCAGTTGATGTTTTTGAATTTATTAATTAAATTCGGTCCAATTTCTGATAAATCAATATCTTTCAGTTTTTCGAAACCTTCTTTAATTTTATTCAATCCTTTTTGTACAGTAGGTAAATTCACAAAAGCATCGAATAAACTTTTCAACACCGTAACCACCATTTTGACGCTTTCGGCGAATGCCTGGAATCCTTTGGTGATCAAATCATTGCTAAATAAAAAGTCCCTGAATTTTACAATAGCATCTCCAATACTAGCAGTAACATCGAGAATATTTAAGTCAAATGCTTTTAAAACAGCTGACACAGCCTTAAAAGCCAGACTCAGTCCGTTTCCTGCTACTGTTCTGATAATATCTATAGCTGCAAACAATCCTTTAAACGTTCGTTTAAGTTTCTCAGCATTGTCTTTCGACATAATCAGTGATGCTGTAAACTTGTGAAAACCTGCTATAACGTTAAATAAGTTTTTAGCCGTCACCGGCTTGAACGTTTCCTGCCATGCTCCACCGATTGCTTTTAGCGGTCTTACTAGAGCTTTCGCCATATTTTTGAACGAATTCAGCAGTAACCATCGACCCGTAATCTTGTCCATCTTATTAATGAACTTATCCAACGGCATACCAATTTTGTCAGCTGCTTCTCTAAGCTGTCGAAATGCTTTGATTTGTTTGTCGCTATATCCGGCAGCCTTCATCTGCTCCTCGGACATATTTGCAATTTCTTTGATAAGCTTCTTTTTTTCTTTGGTGAGTTTTACGGTTCCATCCGTCTCTGCCTCTGTTCCGTCAGCTGCTTTGCTCTGTGTGCCAAGTAATTCATCTTGAGCTTTTATCTGTTCTTCTGTATATCGATAACTATTTCCGAGTGTTTCATTTACTTTATTCTGTATCCGGTAATAGTTTTCGCCAGCTTCAGATAAAGCATTAAATCGTTCTTGACCATTTCCATAATTACCACGGATAACATTCGTGACAATATCATCGAAATTGGATACTGCTTCTACTGCTTTATTTACAGAATCCATTGCTTTTTCAGCTGGTCCACTTATGGCATTGATTTTTTTCGCCAGTTTACCGAACCCCTTGCCAAGTGCACTTTCGACCAGTATATTTCGGGCATCCGAATATTTATTGATAACATTGCTAAGCACATCACTGACTTTAGACCACATATTTCTGGCTTCTTCGAAGTCGCCAATAACAAGTTGCCATGTCCTGGTCCATCCTGATCCCATGGCTTCTTTAAGCGTATCAATCAGCTGACTGAAAGTTTTGACTTTCGTAGCCGCCTGACCAGCGGTTCGAGCCATATCCGCCATTTGCTTAGCTTCTTCTTGTGTATATCCCTGGTCTATGAATTTCTTAACTGCATCCTCGTATTCCTTCTGAGTCTCGGCTGCTGTTGCAAACTGATCCAAAGTCTGCGTAAGAACTTCTGTAGTAATCCAACCGTCCTTCAACGATTCTCTGAATGAACCAGATGCTTCGATAGCTGATTTAGCTCCGGTTTGAAGATTCTCAGAAGTACGAATAAGAGCGTCCTGAAATACCTGTCCACCCATTCCCGCGTTTACAACTGAGTTCCAGTCCTGAAGTTTTACGGCACCAGCCGCAATCGCCTGTGATAACTGGTACATGGCTGTGGATGCCTGCATCGACGTTGATCCTGATACCGCAGCAAGATTGGCAATACCCTTTATAGAAGATACGGAGGTGTCAAGTTTTACACCAGCAGCTGTAAACGTACCGATGTTTCTCGTCATCTCCGTAAAATTATATATTGTCTTATCTGCATAAGTATTCAACTTATCTAATGCGGTATTTACCTGTTTTATGGTCGCACCCTCTTTTTGGGTATTCGCCAAGATTGTCTGCACTGCATTCATCTGGGTTTCATATTCTGTAAAACCATCTTTGACAGGATCAGTTGTTAAGGCGGAAACAAACTTTTTACCAGCATCCACCGCGGAGTTGGTAATATTTGCAAGTGCCGTAACGCCCATTACCTGCAATGCTGAAAATTTAGCAGAAACGACTTCGATTCCACTGCTAAGTCCATTCATGTCAACTTTTTTAGCAGCTGAATTAATGTTTTCGAAACCTTTCGAAGCATCTGATAACTTTAATTTCTGCTTCAGCTTATCGAGCGTGGACATACTTGTGGCAACATTTTTCTCAAATTGAGCATTGTCAAATCGCATCTCCACGATTCTTTCATCAACTGTTTTACTCACGCCTTAATAACCTCCTCCCAGGCTTCGTTCGCCAATTTATCAAAAATGGGTTGAATAGCAGGATTTATATAATCTCTACCTTCAACCCATCCTCCGGTTCCAGTGCCATGACCGAGTTGTAAAATAATAGCGATTGGAACACCTTTATTCACATTTGAATTCTTAAATACAATGGATACTGCTCCATTTTGACGTTCAATCTCGTATGACCACGAACTTGCCGTTTTACCTGATTCCACCGGTGTAGCAGACGAAAGGGCGGCCACACCTTCTCGACCGTACTTGTCTAACACACCGATTTTTGCGGCCTCTTTCATTTTTTCAAAGTATTTCGATAACTTTGAAAAATCACCCTTTTGTCTGAAACTTATCATTTTTCACCTTATTTAACCTTTGTTGTATAATCCAGACTAATCCATCCGGCACCAGACTTGAGTCTGCCCCATCCTTTTACAGATCCTTTTCCAGTCTTCTCTTCAATGATGGTAAACACCCCTCGACCTGTTTTGTGGCCAGTAACAGCATAATTGGTTCCCGCTCCTGTCCGGATGTTAAGATCGTCAATAGATACTTTGACCGAATACGGTTTAAAAGTCTTTGCAGTTTTTTTCTTGTCGTTTTTCTTCGGAGCACTTACTTTGACTCCAAGCTCTGTATTCACTTCATCTGCAATCTGACCAAGTCGATTGTAGATATAATCACCAGGGCAGGCTTTATTAGCAAACCATCGATGAACAGTCATATTCTGTTTATCAATCTGACCGACTAATGATTTATCGCCTTTCCATAAAAGTTTTTTAATATTATTTCGCTTACAAATATCCACGCAAAGCTTAATTAACGATTTGTATACTTTTGTATTAATGGCGTATGGTGCCGCCGGATCACTTGCACACTCAATCGTGATTGCTCTGTTATCATTTTCAGCATTAGACGAACACCATGAACGATCTTTTTCTTCAACCAGAAGAACGATGCGACCATCCTCACCGATTCCATAATTCGCACTGGCACCGGCTTTAGGATTACAGAGCCAGCTCGCCATAGATTCAACTGATGCCTGCCCGACATAGCAGTGAATCGTGATGGTGTCTATTTTATGAGTCCTGCAATTTGCAGTACTACTGTTTTTATTCGGACTTAATTTCGTATAAGAAACAAGTGAACTGTTACTCATCTTTTTCACCCTTTCGTATTGTATTTTTTTCTTCGAGCCGCATTTAAAGCTGCATTTTCTGCCATAATCTCTCTACGACTTCGTTTCTTTTTAGGGGAATTTTTCACATTACACACTCTCAATAAAGTAATCAACCTATTTAAATGCCATTTTTCACATTCAAACGGTATGTTCTGTGCGACCATCCAGTAATATATCAATTCCGATGTAATGATCTCTCGATTTGGTTTATTCGAATTATCAGAGAACGTAGTCGCTGTCATTGGTGCTGCTATGTATTCTTCGATTTCTTTTAAATCAGCCATCGTTAAACTGTCATATACCGAATCATCAACACTTTTATCAAGTGTCATGCATTTTATATAATCAAGAGTCTCAGCATGAGTTTTTTCTTTCGTTGTCGAAAAGAATGGTTTATTATGTCGAGACTCCCATTTTGAAACGGAGATAAGAGAATGTTCCAAATGCAATGTCCATGCTTTCGTAGTAACGAATTCTTCTTTTATCTCGTCAAAAAATTCGTTGCTAGATATCTCGATGGTTAACATTCTTCAATCCTCCGATACGTTCATCTTTAGTTAGCTGCTTTGATATAGCTCCCAGACACAGAAGCTTCTGCTGCGGCTTTTTCTGCAACATCTGCCGGAATGATTCCATTAATAAATGCTGCTGATGCCTCGGCGTTTGTACACAGTTCCATAAACAGATCTGAATATGCTTCTGTCTGTGAAAATTCGTCAGACAGTTCCTTGGATTTGATGAAACGTTTTCCATCTGGACTTTTCTCACCGTACGATTTAAGGATGATATCCTTGAAAATCTTCATGATTGCTGGGGCATCCTGTGCTTTAACAATGCCCTGCACCATTTCTGCAAATCCACCTGCTGTGCTCATTTCCATTTCCATGATTTCTGCCTTTGATAAGTTGAAGTATTTATCCTCGGTTCTTTCCACGCCATTGTAGTCTGTATATGTAATTGTCTTCTTTAACATGATTTTCTCCTTTCAAAAATAAAAAAAGACCCCACGGTTCCAAGGCAGGGTCTTTGTGAATAATAAAAAGATAAGGCTGTTTTGTTGTATTTTATTTAATTGTTGTTTTTAATTAAGCAGCTGCTTTCACGATAGTCGCGATTTCATCTGGAAGAGGAAGTCTTGCTTCAGCTTCGTCTGTACCATACAAAATATCTTCCAGTTTCTTCAGCTTAGCCGTATCGACTTTGGTCGAATCAATAGTTAATGAGGCAGTCGGCAACATATCTGCTACAGATACAGGTGTCGTCGACAGCTCCCAAGAAAGTGTAACTGCTTCCGGGCTATCATTGACTGTGTTATATGCCTTCTCAGACGGTGCTGCAAGTGCTCCATCCCATAGTGTTCCAGATATTCTTGATCAGTCATGGAACTACATCCGAAATAAGATTCGATTTCTTCTGTTACAGGATTCATGTCATCTATACCTCCTCAATTTCACGCTGTTCTAAGATTTTATCCAAATGTTTAATCTTATCCATGATAGACACGATATCTTCTACCGTCGGATGATGTACCAACACTTCATCTTGTTTATATAAGCGTAACTCCATCTCGATATCACCTGGTTTGATTCTGTATTCCAGACAAAACAGAGCGGCATATACTTCTAATTGATCAAGGTGACTTTCGATTTTACCAATCTTTCCGGTTTTCAAATCATGAATTCTCAGTTTCCCATTCCGAAATGAAATAGCATCTGCTGTTCCAAAAAATCTGTCTGAATAATATAAAACAACTTCAGTGCTCATTCTGAATCCAATGGCATCATTCACATAAGCATAGCAAAACCAAGAGTGACAGTCGGAATATACACCTGATGTATCACTTTTGTTTTTTCCCAAGGTGTTAAAGTTTCGCCTTTTCTTTCTTCAGCCTTCTCAATCAACTTAATGGCTTTAGATGTAGCTTTTATAGCACTAATTGTCGTGGCTATCATCCCCATACATCCAATACAAGTTAAGATATTTGTACTGTTTCGTTTAAGAAATAATCGTATATTCATATAATTCATCTCCCTTCGTGATAAAGAAAAAGAGAAGAATCATAAGCGATCCTTCCCTCTACCTCCCTTAACGATTGGTAATCAACAATAATGTATCTAATTTCTTTTCGATTCGATCAAGCTTGTCTGCTTCCTCGACAATTAATACTTTAAATGCGTCAATAGCCGCAATCATGTTCTGAATATTTTTCAGTTCGTTTTCGTCCATGTTTCTAATATAATCGACATTGTCGAATACGTCCTTCAGCTCATTCCCCATAATCGCGTCAATCGCCTCATTCATTTTTCTTGCCTCATTAATCATAGTAAAATCTCCTTTCAAAAATATAAACAATTATTGTTTTCCATAATACGCACTGTAATTTTCGCGAAAAAAGAAAGAGGTCATGTTCGACCTCAATCTCGTTCTGAATGTCAATTGCCTTTTGTTAACAATAAGTAACAAATGCAACCTACCAAAACACTAACGATAATTGCCATCTTTACATCCTCCTTTTCCTTTTTTCTCACTAAAGCAGTTGTAAAAATCGCGAAAAAAATGCAAGAGTCATTGCTGACCCCTGCTTCTGAGCTTATTTTTTCTTTCGAAACGCTTTGATGATAAATGTTACTATCATGGCACATATGATAGCGTCTCCGAAAATAACAATAAATCCAGTACCCAATACCAGCGTACAGAATATCGCTATTACGAAAAATACCAAAATCATAGTGAATAATAACATAAATAATATCATAATCCATTCCTCCTTTATTTCTTCTCAATAAAGGAGCTGTTTTTTACGCGAAAAAAGAAAGAGCCCTTGTTAGGACTCCTCCTCTGATTTTCTGTTTTTGGTATCGAAATATAGTTCTTTTACAACACCCGCAATCGTTCTTAATATCAGTCCAGTACCGACTAAAATAGCCCCTTTTACGATGCCCTCTCTATACATTTGAGCTCCCCATCGCATAAGTGCTTCTTCATGGTCTGGTATTAAACTTTCAATTTCTTTGATTGCTTCTGGTGTCATTAATTTCATTTTCATGATCTTATACCTCCATAAAATTAGTCTTTTCATAATAGCCTCTGTAATTTTCGCTAAATATTCCTCCGATCAAAGCATGTTTCCCAGCGTTCTCGTTTCAATGGTTTCATCTTCAAAGCCCACATGATTTGTCTGATCGTAACTGTGGGATATAACCCATCAGACGAACATTTCCCCGATCGTTCATCAAAGAATTTTTTAAATCCAGAATGTAAATATAATGCATCCACTAACCAAGGATCTATGTCGGTCCAATATGTTGATTTATTTTCCGGAATATACCGCTGTTGAATCACACATAAACCTCGATTTCCTATAAGGTATAACGTACAGGAATTATACACAGGATGATCACACTCATATTTCGTTCCATATATACGGGAATATAATTCCGGTTTGTCATAATGATATCTCATACTATCCTTCTTCTCGTAAATAATTTTCTATTATTTTATAACCTTTATCACCAATCCCACGCCAATAACATGCTCTTATGTTTTGATGATAAGGAATTTTCGTACTATATTGTCTCAATTCTTCTATGTTATTCACTCCATTTCGTAATAAGGCGTTTCCTATTTTATTGCCGAAAATTTTGTTTAACTCGTTCATTATTTTCCTCTTTTCTCATATTCATTATAATATAAAGAAATGATAACAATAGAATACATGGTTTGTAAATAGATATAATGTAAAAACGAAGACGCCAAGTTTCCTAAGCGTCCCGTTTATTCATATCATTTCTTAAAAAGATTGAATAATTTTCTAACGTGTTCTTTGCCTGCTACAGTTGTAATCGTTCCAACCTCTTCAAATTTGAGCGTCTTCAAAGTCCCCCATATGGATACTCCAGTTGGCAGTATAATACCCAAAGCTGTAAGAATGTTTCTAACTTTTCGATCTTTTTCATCTAATTCCATATTTTCAGTTTTATATTGAGCATCAGTATTGATTTTATTGATCTCAATAGCTCGATCCATAAGTTTGGTAATACCTTCCACCGCTATTTTGTATTCCTCTGTTCCGACTTCAAGTTTACCCAATTCGTTGAGTTCCGATTTAATTTCATCGTTCAGCATAACCTCGTTTTTCATTTTGTAATCCTCCTTTAAGTTATTATATTTCCATTAAAGCAACTGTTATTTTTGCGAATCATCTCTGATTAAGATGATGTATTTCTTTTTAGGAAGTTTTTCATCTTTTTTGAGACTAACACTCACTTTATAAAATCCGTCATCTTTTCGATAAGGTATTATTGAGAAAAAACCTGAACCTGATAACAAACCCATCAAGATTCGAGTAAATATAACACCGAATACAATCCCGCCTAAGAAAACTAAATATGACATGTTCTTACCTCCTTTTTAGTATTTTTGACAGTACAAATATATCTTTAATACCTGTCACCTGCGTACGGTTTTTTATCCTAGCATAGGAAATGGTTAATCTAGGATAAAAAGAAAAGAGGCCGAAGCCTCTAATCTATTTCATCATAAAGTTGAATATCTGCGGTCCCTTTTGAGACTGTATTCTATTCCGTTCAATCTCATCCAACATAACGATAAGTTCCAATTCATCATTGTAAATGCTGTTCACCAGATTCGACAATTTCTCGAAATCTACTTCCGATCCATTTTTTAATCTGTAGATAGCATCGATTAATTTTATATACTTATCGTTTGCTGTCTCCATCATCGCATTGAATTCTGTTCTCATTTTTTTCTTCTCCTTTCAAATATCAACGTTTACGTTCTCATAAAAGAAGAAGTTTTTTACGCGAAATTTTAGAATTATTTTTTATCGTTATTAGATAAGGATATTAATCCAATCAAAAACAAGATCCAAAACGCCATTATAGCAAATAAACCTAAAATTCCATCTTTAAAAAAATACCCCAATAATCCAGAAACAGAAGACACTATTGCTAATGTAATTGACACTACGATTTTTAACTTTCGATTCTTATTTTTTCGTTTTTCTTCTTGTTCTACTTTTATCTTTTCAATCTCAAGCTTTTTTAATGCTATTTCCCTGTCAATTTCAGCTTGTCTGAGTCTCGCCTCATTTCTGTATGTATAGTATGTTTTATTGACTCGGTCATCTTCCAGCATTATCTTAGTTCCACAATACTGACAAAAGCAATACTTACGTCCTTCTTCCACTGATAAGTTTGCCTTACATTCCGGACATTTCATTGATATCAATCTCATTTTTTCTTATCTTTCCTCCAAATCGTATTTAACACTTTTAAAGATAGTATACCATATATTTTCAGTTTTTCATGCTTTATTTTTCAACGCCCATATGTTATACTACCTATACATCACTTTAATGGAAAGGAGTATTGAGATGACAAAAACAGAGATTAACACATTCATTGAAACTATGGAGGAGATTGGAGATATTTGGACTCCAGAACAAGTCGAAGATGTTTACGGAGACAAAACGCTCGATGAAGCATTGATGGATCGCAAATCAGCTTGTGACAAACTTGGAGATATAATTTCCACAATCATCCATCAGTAAAAAAAAGAGGGAAATCGCAAAATTTGCGAAAACCCTCTCGATTGGAATCAAGCACATTATTAATCCTCTTTGAGTGCGTTGATCAACATGTTCGCGAAGAACGAATGATCCTTAACGATCATAATCAATTTCTTTTCGTCTTCAGCATTCAGTTGCATCTCTTTAATACGTTGAATGCTGCGAGAATCGAGATTGAAACTAATCTCTTTAAGTTTCTCTTTTGTCACTTCACGAACATCTGATAATAACAGTTCGTAATTCATAATAGTCACCTCCTTTCCGTTAAAGGAATTGTAAAAATCGCGAATCAATTTCGCTCTTTACTCAAAAGCCAGAAGAATTTTCTGTATTTGTCATAATAGACATCTTTGCAGCACGGAATGTTCATTCTGGCTTTTATCACGTCATAAGACAGCCCTTCAGTCACTCCTTTCAAAATATAATCAGCAAGTTCTGGATCGGCTTCTTTTGCAGCTTTTTCCACCATACCCATTCGTTCTGAATAAAACATTTTCTCAAGAGCAATTCTCTCGGTCGGATTTGATATCTGCGATCCTCGATTTCCAAATGACACCACTCCCGACTGTCCTATTACTCCGTTTAATGAATCATAATTGTGTTTCCATATTGGATATTGAAGACAAAAATGTTTTAACTCACATCTTCTATGTTTCTCAATCCAATATGGATTTCTCTTAGATAGCTCGGTTCTTAATGTCGTAGTCACCTTTCCCCTTTCCACACGTATCCGGTTTCATCGTATAATTTCTTTGGTGAAATATAATAGTTGATCCGGCCGTATCTACTATCCATTTGATCAATATTTGTTATTATTTTTCCGTTTCGCGTTGCAGTCCCGATCGGTAAATATCCGGTTATAAGTCCGGCCCTCACCCATGTAGCATCTTTTCCATATATTGAAGCTGCTATCGCCACCGGTACGGAACCCTTCGTAAATATTTCGTCTACTTTCATTTACTTCTTCCTCCTTTCTGTCACTATTCTATAATCAAATATCTTTTATGCAAAAACAAACTCGGTGGAAAACTCACAATTATCTGTCTTTTTCCGCCATCGTTTCATAGTCATCTCGCACGGATAATCCTCGAAACCAAGGGTGTCAGAATCTATGAGTCCCTCAATAACGCCATCTATAATATCAGATTCATATTGTTTATAAGGATATAGGGAGTCTGGCAATACTCTATGTATACTTCCGCATTTCGGACAACGATAACGTTCGACAATTATATGATCCACTTTATTTCCTTTTCTTCTTATAATTCGTTCAACTCCATCATATCTTTTCATCGCTTGCTTGCATTTCTTACAAACTACTTCTACTTTACTCATTTTTTAATACCTCAACCTTCATATATACTTCGCTGTATATAATACATTGAACAAAAATACAGGTTCAACTGGTATAAAATGGTAAAACTTAACAAAAAATAACAACTTATTTTAAAATTAATCATTGACTTATTCTGAAATGAGTTATATTATGACATAACCAAAAAGAAAGGAGAAATTGGTTATGCTATTAAAATGTCCCGAGTGTGAACTACAAGTAAGCGATAAAGCTGTAAATTGTCCTCATTGCGGTTATCCGATGCAAAACGAAGGTAAAAAGAAAAGAAAATGTAAAACAGGAAATCGTAGACGTCGGTTACCGAATGGCTTTGGTAGTATTTCAGAGGTCAAAGGAAAAAATTTAAGAAATACTTTCAGAGTACGGGTTTGCGTTGGTAAGACACCGGAAGGAAAACCTATACTCAAATCATTAAAACCGATTTGTTTCTTTAAAACGTACAATGAAGCATACCAGGCTTTAGTGGAATATAACCGAAACCCATATGATCTCGATTCATCCATGACGGTCAAAGAATTATATGAGAAATGGAGTACAGACTATTTTTCCAAGATAAAGAATAGTTCATCTCGAACCATAACATCTGCTTGGGCATATTGTTCTTCCATATATTCTATGAATGTTAAAGATATAAGAGCAAGACATATAAAAGGGTGTATAGATAATGGTTTTAGAGTGGAAACAAATGGTAAGCAAAAAGGGCAAAAAATATATCCAACTGCCAGTACAAAATCGAGAATAAAATCGTTATTTAACTTGATGTTAGATTATGCGTTGGAGTACGAAATTGTAGATAAAAATTATGCTAGGACTTTTGAAATATCAGATGACATTATAAAAGAAAAAGATGAAAATAAGAAAAGCCATATTATTTTTACAGAGGATGAATTACAGACTTTGTGGTCTAATGTAGACACCGTTCCGTATGTCGATTGGATTATAATACAATGCTATATGGGATGGCGACCTCAAGAATTGGCCACACTTCGATTGGATGAGGTAAACATAAACGATTGGTATGCCTGTGCTGGTATAAAAACAACAGCTGGAAAACAGCGTATAGTGCCCATCCATACAAAAATAAGAGAACTTGTTAAAAGAAATTATGATAAAGCTATAAAACTTGGAAGTCCATATCTCTTAAACGATACAGGTCAAACCCATTCTGGTTCATATAAAGTGACATATGATAAATACAAATACCGTTTCGATAAGACAATTGCTAGATTGAATCTTAACCCGGAACACAGACCTCATGACCCGAGAATGACATTTTCAACAAGATGTAAACGTGCCAATGTTGACGAATATGCATTAAAGGAGATGATGGGACATAATATAAAAGACATAACGGAGTCCGTATACACAATCAGAGATGTCGAATGGCTAAGAGAAGATCTGGAAAAAATGCAATAAAAGAGAGCTACTCTATAAGAATAGCCCTCTAATTTTTAAATTCTTGGTTGTCAAATACAAGTTGTCAAATAGTTGTCAAATAAGTGTCAAATGACCTTCTTTTCTCTACTTTTTATCACTTCTATCGACCTCTAAAAACCGCATAAAATCGGCATTTCTTAGAATTTACCAGCTTTTGCTGCTTCCTCGATTGAAACTGCAACTGCAACAGTCATACCAACCATTGGGTTGTTACCTGCACCGATCAGACCCATCATTTCTACGTGAGCCGGAACAGAAGAAGAACCTGCGAACTGTGCATCAGAGTGCATACGTCCCAGAGTATCTGTCATACCATAAGAAGCAGGACCTGCAGCCATGTTATCCGGATGCAGTGTACGTCCTGTACCACCACCGGAAGCTACTGAGAAGTATTTCTTACCTTTTTCAAGACATTCTTTTTTGTATGTACCTGCAACCGGATGCTGGAAACGTGTCGGGTTTGTGGAGTTACCTGTGATAGAAACATCAACGCCTTCTTTCCACATGATAGCTACACCTTCCGGTACACTGTTTGCACCGTAGCAGTTTACTTTTGCACGAAGTCCTTCAGAATAAGCTTTTCTGGATACTTCTTTTACTTCGTTTGTGTATGGATCATACTCTGTCTCAACGAATGTGAAACCGTTGATTCTGGAGATGATCTGTGCAGCGTCTTTACCCAGACCGTTCAGGATAACACGCAGCGGTTTTTTACGAACTTTGTTTGCTTTTTCTGCGATACCGATCGCACCTTCAGCAGCAGCGAAAGATTCGTGACCTGCCAGAAATGCGAAACATTCTGTTTCTTCTTCCAGCAGCATTTTTCCTAAGTTACCATGTCCCAGACCTACTTTACGTGTGTCAGCAACAGAACCCGGAATACAGAAAGACTGAAGACCTTCACCGATTGCAGCAGCAGCATCAGCAGCTCTTCTGCAGCCTTTTTTGATTGCGATTGCAGCACCTACTGTGTAAGCCCAGCAAGCATTCTCAAAACAGATCGGCTGAATGCTCTTGACCTGAGCATATACATCCAGTCCAGCATCTTTTGTGATCTTTTCAGCTTCTTCGATAGAAGCAATTCCGTAACTATTTAAAACAGAATTGATCTTGTCAATTCGTCTCTCATATGATTCAAATAAAGCCATTTCCTGTTACCTCCTCTAATTATTCTTTACGCGGGTCAATAATCTTAACAGCATCAGCTACGCGGCCATACTGACCTTTGGATTTTTCCCATGCAGTATTAGGGTCATCACCTTTTTTGATGAAGTCTGTCATCTTTCCAAGGTTTACGAACTGGTATCCGATGATCAGATCATCAGCATCCAGAGCGATGCCTGTTACATAACCTTCTGCCATTTCAAGGTAACGAGGACCTTTCTTTAATGTACCGTACATTGTACCAACCTGTGAGCGAAGTCCTTTACCCAGGTCTTCCAGACCAGCACCTACTGCCAGACCATCTTCAGAGAAAGCACTCTGGCTTCTTCCGTATACGATCTGCAGGAACAGTTCTCTCATAGCGGTATTGATAGCATCACAGACAAGGTCTGTATTCAGAGCTTCCATTACAGTCAGACCCGGCAGGATCTCAGCAGCCATAGCAGCAGAGTGTGTCATACCGGAACATCCGATGGTCTCTACCAGAGCTTCCTGGATGATACCTTCCTTTACATTCAGGCTCAGCTTACATGCACCCTGCTGAGGAGCACACCAGCCTACACCATGTGTAAATCCGGAAATGTCTTTAACTTCTTTTGCCTGTACCCACTTTGCTTCTTCTGGAATTGGAGCAGCGCCATGATGAACGCCCTGTGCAACTGGGCACATTTCTTCTACTTCACGTGAATAAATCATTTTAAGACTCCTTTCAAAAATAAATTGCATATAGTAATTAGCCGCCTCCCTTTTTTGCGATCACAGGAGGCTGCAAAATACTTTCACATTATTTTCTCATAAATCGACGATTTCGTCCAGTCTTTTTTTAACAAACCGGATTCTTTTGTCTTTTTCTGTCCGGAAATGCCTCTAAGATTTGGCTTCTTCGCTTCGCCAGGATCCTTTCAGGCCTTTTCTGCGGACGCTGAAATGACAGTACATGGCGGTAACAGCACTGACGATCAGCAGAAAATAGAAATTCAGACCTCTTGTCAGGCACATGGACGCCGGAAGCAGTGCCCCTTTAAAGACCTGTCCAAAGGATGCTTTGTACATAATCTCTGTGATTCCCTGTGCTCCCGGAAGCGGCAGCATATCAACTGCAATATAAACAGATGCCTGAAGGATCATGATACTGAGCACAGATTCTCCGGTAAGTCCCATGCCTTTGTAGATCAGCCAGGTCATAAAAAACACACTGCATCTCTGGATAAACGTCAGGATCAGCACAAATGCGATCTTGTTTTTATGCCCGATCAGAAATACAACTGCTTCATGGTACTGATCTGCCATTTCGATCAGTTTTTCTTTTCGTTTTCCTGATTTTTTGAGAATGTGCAGTTTTTTGAGCACTGCTTCGCCGCCAAGTACCAGACTCTTAAAGCAACGCGGGCTGATCATGACAAACAGCAGGATCACCACCAGTGCCGTATTCAGAAACAGTCCAAGATAATAAAGATAAATATAGTTTCCAAGATATCCCATCAGCTGCGTGCGGTAAAAAAGCAAAATGGCAACGCCCATAAGGGCCAGTACCAGTTTGTATACCACCGCCACCGTCATAAGCACCACGCTGCTGTCCGATACTTTATGCCCTTCTTTCTGCATGTAATAAAGCTGCATCGGCTGTCCGCCTGTTGCAGACGGTGTGATACCGGAATAAAAAAATCCCACAAACGAATATTTGATGCAGGAAAAAAGAGGGGTTTTCCCCTCCAGACTGTCAAGAAGATACCAGATCATAATGCCTTCCGCGGATGTAAAGAACAAAGCCGTAAGAGCTGCAGCCACCAGATAAACCGGGCTTAAAGTCTGCATGGCAGCAACTACGGTATTCATATCATTTCCCTGAAAAATAACCACAATGGTAGCGGTCAATAGTACCAGGAAAAACGCCGCACTGATCAAATTTTTACGATTCATAAGCTGCTCCTATCATTAAATAAACCTTTCTGTTAAAATCATGCAGAGATCCTTCGAAAATGGTTTCTGTCTGTTCCAGTTCGTAAAAATCCCTTGGTGTCACAAGCGAGAAATGCTTCTGGAAAAGCGAAATGCCATTCTGCTCCAGGATATTCGTCACAAAAGAAGAACAGGTATAATGATTCTTCTGATAAAACGGTATCTGAAACAGGATGAAAGGCAGTCCGATAATACAGTAGTGATATCGCTTTCTTTGTTTATAGCACTGCAAAAGCTGTCTTGCAATACTTTTTTTCTGTTCTGCCGTACACTGCATACGGACTACTTTATATTTTGCATGCGGAAATACTGCCTCGATCTCCAGCGTATTTTCTTTTTCAAAGCCGGCGATCAGCGGAACGGCCGGATTCCTTCTCCCCACACTGTAGGCCTCTCTTAGATCGGCATCCATCGAAAGGACCACATGCACATAAGGGATCCCGATCACCCTACGGATGATGGACGCAAAGAATCCCGGTGTATCCACAAAAGCCAGATAAATCTGTTCCATAGCTTCTCTCCTTCCGATCAGTTAAAATGATAGCACTGTTTTGCCAGGCGATAACCTACCAGTGTAAGTGCCGTCCCTGCTTTTCCAGGCAGATAAGTAAAACCGCTCACGGTCCCGAAGCGAAGCTTCCGATAAAGACCGTTTCCTCTTCTTCTCATATACTCCCACAGTTCGTTTCTTTTTTCCATTGCCTCTTCCGTTCCGATCAGCAAAAGATGAATGGAAGAAATCGACAGCATGATTGACAGATTCCGTACCAGATAATCCGCCAGTTTTGGATGTTCCTTCTGTACTTGCTTCAAATCCGCACACCCGGAAACCATTTTTGTGACCAGAATCTGTTGGTCGATCCTTTTCATCAGCACCTGCTCATTGACCGACTGATCCTCTCTTCCAAGGAAATAATGGTAGAGATCCAGATCCAGGTACAGGATCGTCTTTACAAACGGAAGCGGCTGGTTGGCAAACAAATTGTCCACATAAAACGTATGCCGCGGCAGGCGTACGCCTGACCTTCGAAGTACTTCTGTCCGGCAGATCTGAGCGTGCATCACAAGGTACTGCGATGGATGAAATTTCCCGATGGTATCCCAAGTACAGACTTTTCCATCGCGAAATACATTCTCATAGCCCATCCGTTTCTGTTTTCCTTCATATAAATGGTCGTACAGATAGTTGCAGATGATCAGATCCGCTAAAGCCCTCTGTCTCTTTCTTTTTCGGATCTCCGTCAATAACTTTTTCAGAGCTTCCTCATCCAGCCAGTCATCCGAATCCACCACTTTGAAATATTCTCCGGCTGCCAGAGACAGTCCTTTGTTCACTCCGGCTCCGTGACCACCGTTTTTCTGATGTACCGCTCTGACTGTTTCCGGATACTTTTTGGCATAGCAATCTGCGATTTCACCGGTCCGATCCGTGGAGCCATCATCGATCACGATGATCTCTACCTCCTCGCCTCCCGCCATCAGCGACCTCAGGCATCGCTGCATGTAATCCTGCGAATTGTAGCATGGCACTGCAAACGTGATCAATTTTTCTTTCATCTATTCATAAATCCCTTCTTAATAGTTTTTGTGTTCATCTTGGTATCATGATACCTGTGAATTGCTCCGTTATAAAGTAACTTCCATCTGATATATTATACATAGTATAATATGCCGCCGCAACGCCCGCTTTCTTAAACTTTATTTAATTTCTTATTGCATTCTTCAGAAACCACAGCTTCCCGGATACGCAAAAACAGGAGATGGAACATGGAAAAACAGCACTCCTTCTCCTGCTTTGGTTTTAAAATATGATGTTATGTTTCAAAGATGTCCTGCCATTACTTCATGCTTTATAGCTTCAGATCCGGCATCTCAGATATTTAAGAACTGTTTTACGATTTTTGGCATATCCTCTGTCTCTACTACATTCTTGTGAAGAACCGGTGCGGTACGGATCTCTTCGATCGCCTGCGGAACTTTCACACCGGACAGTTCGCTCAGTGCGTCTACCAGTTCGAAATCACCCATGCCTTTGTACTTTTCTGCATCAATGGCATCCATAACACTTCTGGTGAATTTATACGGACTTGCTGTTGATGCGATCACGGTCTTGGTCTGATCACCGGTCTCTGCCACATACTTGCGGTATACTCTGGAAGCAACAGCGGTATGTGTGTCCATAATATAACCTGTTTTTTTGTAAACTTCTGCGATTTCTTCGGCAGTTTCTTTTTCATTTGCATAGTTGCCGTAGAAATCTTTCAGCTGAGCTTTCATCTCATCTGTAATCTCATATTTGCCTTCTGCTGCCAGATTCTGCATCAGAGTTACATCTTTTGCTGCATCTGCACCTGCGATCTTGTAGATCAGACGCTCCAGGTTGCTGGAGATCAGGATATCCATGGACGGAGATGTTGTCAGAATAAACTCACGATTTCTGTCATACGTTCCGGTGCGGAAGAAATCATAGAGAACCTTGTTGTCGTTGGAAGCACAGATCAGCTTGTCGATCGGCACACCCATGTTCTTTGCATAGTAGGCTGCCAGAATATTTCCGAAGTTTCCGGTAGGTACTACGACATTGATCTTTTCTCCCTTTGCCACTTCACCGTTTGCATACATTTTTGCATAAGCATATACATAGTAAACAACCTGCGGAACCAGTCTTCCGATATTGATGGAGTTTGCGGAAGAGAACTGATATCCTGCCTTATCCATCTGTGCTGCCAGTTCTTTGTCACCAAACATTTTTTTCACGCCTGTCTGTGCGTCATCAAAATTGCCATGGATCCCTACTACAAAAGTATTGGCACCTTTCTGTGTTACCATCTGCTTTTCCTGGATCGGGCTTACGCCGTTTTTCGGATAGAATACAATGATCTTTGTTCCAGGTACATCTGCAAATCCCGCAAGTGCTGCTTTTCCGGTATCTCCGGATGTTGCTGTGAGGATCACGATCTCATTCTTCACCTGATTTTTCTTTGCGGATGTGGTCAGAAGATGCGGCAGAATGGACAATGCCATATCCTTAAAAGCAATCGTCTTTCCGTGGAACAGTTCCAGATAATAAGCCTCATCTTTTTTTACAAGCGGAGCGATCTCCTTTGTATCGAATTTCTCATCGTATGCTTTTGCGATGCAGTCTTTCAGTTCCTCTTCCGTAAAATCGGTAAGAAACTGACGCATAACTTCATATGCAGTCTCCTGGTAGCTCATCCCTGCAAGGGTGTCCATATCTGCTTCCAGTGCCGGAAGACTCTCCGGTACAAACAGACCGCCATCATCTGCCAGTCCTTTCAGGATTGCCTGGGATGCAGTTACTTCGACATCGTTGCTTCTGGTACTTTTGTATAAAAGATTCATAACAGCCGTCCTTTCCTTCAAACGCCATATTTTGCGATAAACTTTACGGGAGTCACCTTACATCTGATGCAGTCTCTCCACGCTTAATTCCAGATTATAACATACCTTTTTTCACTGTGCAAGAGCAAAGGAACGAAGTTGAGAAAAACCGGAGACACTTCTTACCATGCCCCCGGTTTTTTCTCATGCAGCGGATCATTCATCCGCAAAACAGAAAAATTCGTGTCCGCCATATTCAAACATCTGCACCAGATTCTGGTCAAACCAGACCATATTCTGGGCTTCCGCACTGGCACGTGCTGCAAAGAACAGTGCCCCCTGCGAATAATCTTCCCCGGCCAATGCCCGGTCTACCGCCTCGATCGTATCATCCGTGATCGAGACCGTATAGATCCTGCCGTCGTCGGTAGGGGAAAACTGCGGCGAACCGCCCGCCGTCTGCCAGACAACATCATAGATCGTATCTGGAAATCTGGAATCCTTTACACGATTGAGCACGACATTGGCGATCAGGATCTTACTTTTGATGTCTCCCCCTGTCGCCTCCGCTTCTACGATCTGAAGAAGTGTGTAATAATCATTCCCATCCATCTGATTTTCCAGCACTTTCTGCTGTGCATAATAGCCGATGCTTCCGATGTTTTTTGCACACTCCTCCACGTACTTCTGGTAGAGGGCATTTTTTCTGATTCGTGATGTTCCGGCAAGGATCTCCTGATTCGCCGTCTCAAGATCAACGCCATCCGCTGCCTGCGAGTACGCTTCCAGCTTGTTTACGCTGGCAACAATTCCCATCAGACCTGCCTGAAGCTCCTCTTCCTTCACATCCTCACCCTCACCTGCTTCTTCTGCATTTCGGGAGGCTTTTACAGCATATACCTGATTCTTTCCTCCTCCGGTAAAACTGCCCGCTGTAAAAACCAATACAGCCACCACAACTGTACCTGTCATAAGAACTGCACAGTTGCGATAAATCTGTTTGCTGAGTGTACGTGAAAAACATACCTTAAAAAAACCACAGATATTATCTAAGATCACTCCCAGCAGCCACATAATGCCATTCCTCCTTCCGCAGTTGATGTACCTGCATTATAAGTGAAGAATTTGTTACATGTCAAGGTAAATGTTACAGATTCGTTACATTTTACAACATATTTTTTTCAGTCACATACAATTTTATGAGATGTTTCCATAATTTTATCACATTTCAAACATTATTTGTTGCAATATGTATAACCTGTTTTCTTGATTTTTGTCATTTTACCCAAGTAAATTTTCGGCATTTTTCAACTTTTGAACAATAGATGTTTCATTTTCGTTTACTCAATTGTTGATTATGTCATTTTAACATTTTTGAAATATTTGTAATATTTTGTAGTTATCCACATTTTCCTCTGAGCAGCTTATTCACTTTCTCCTTTACAAACAAATTCTTCCATTATATAATGACTGCCGGGAATGAGGTTCTCCCTGGTTTTTAACCAAACCGCTTGTATATAAGCTGATGACTTCTGCGATTTCGCAGGATCACCAGCTTTTTTTATGCGAGCAACGAGCCAAAGTCCGTGCTTGCACGAGACCTTGGCGACTGCCGCGATAACTTGAGAAACCCGCAAAGCGTGTTTCTCATAGTTTCATTATAATAAAGGAGGTCTTTATGTTAACATCACTTGCACTCATTTTTCTGACCGGCCTGCTCCTGGCATCTCTTTTTGAGAAGCTGAAGCTGCCCCGTATCATCGGTATGCTGCTTGCCGGCATTTTGCTTGGTCCGTATGTGCTGAACCTGCTGGATGATTCCGTATTATCCATATCATCCGATCTGCGACAGATGGCACTGATCATTATCCTGATCAAGGCCGGGCTTTCTCTGAATCTTTCTGACCTGAAAAAGGTCGGTCGTCCTGCGATTCTGATGTCCTTTGTTCCCGCCACATTCGAAATCATCGGATATGTTCTGCTGGCACCGACTTTGCTCGGCATTTCCAAAATCGAGGCAGCAGTCATGGGATCTGTGCTCGCTGCCGTTTCCCCTGCCGTCGTCATCCCGCGTATGGTTCAGCTCATGGAAACGAATTATGGCACCGAAAAAAGTATACCCCAGCTCATTATGGCCGGGGCATCCTGTGATGATATTTTTGTCATTGTACTGTTTTCTACATTTTCGAGCATGGCTCAGGGCGGTTCTGCAAACATCATGGATTTCGTAAACATTCCGGTATCCATCCTGCTTGGCATCGTGATCGGTGCCATGATCGGTTACCTGCTCGCCCTGTTTTTTGAAACCTGCCACAGACAGGGGCATAGCATCCGCAGCAGTCTGAAAGTCCTGATCCTGCTCAGCCTTGCTTTTCTCTGCATGGCACTGGAGAACCGCCTCAAAGGAATCGTTACCATTTCCGGACTTCTTGCCGTTGTCAGTATGGCATGCGTGGTAAAGCTGAAAAGTCCCATCGATGTCACCAATCGTCTGTCACTGAAGTTTGGCAAGCTCTGGATCGCTGCCGAGATCCTGCTCTTTGTACTGGTCGGTGCCGCTGTAGACATCCGCTATACGATGCAGGCCGGAATCGCCGCAGTCGCCATGATCCTGCTGGCTCTTGTTTTCCGTGCCGTCGGTGTCTGCCTGTGCATGACAAAAACTTCACTGAATTTCAAAGAACGTCTTTTCTGCGTGATCGCCTATCTTCCAAAAGCAACCGTTCAGGCTGCGATCGGCTCCGTTCCACTTTCCATGGGACTTGCCTGCGGACAGATCGTGCTCTCTGTCGCCGTGCTGGCGATCCTGATCACCGCACCGCTTGGAGCGATCGGCATCGACCGCACCTACAAAAAGCTGCTTGTCCGAGAAAAACAAGTGCATTTCTGAAACATTATTCTTTTTTCAAAATCCAGATACCTATGACAATCCCTGCGGCTGCAAGAACGGTGACACCAAGCATCGGAAACTCTGTCAGATAATACAGGGAATTCGTATAGCTGCTGCCTTCCGTTGCAAACATCCATCCCTGATATAGTTTCGCAAACAAAGGAAGCAAAAGAGTCAGAATGATACCGCCTCCAAGGCATAACATTCCGCTCTTTCGCTTCCTGTCTTTTTCTCCGTTCTCTTTTGAAGATCTTTCTCTTCCTATTAAGATATAGTCCGTTGTCACTTCATACAAATTGCTCATCGCAATGATATTATCCAGATCCGGAGCAGTCTGTCCATTTTCCCACTTTGATACCGCCTGTCTGGAAACCTGGAGCCTCTCTGCCAGCTGCTCCTGAGAAAAATGATGCTCTTTTCGAAGTCTCTGCAAACGTTCTGCCATCGTCATATCCATCCCTCGCTTTCGTTTTTCTTCATCATACCAGCCATGAAGAAAAATAGCCAGCATAAAGCAGTTGCGAAACGGCAACTTACGGTTGCAGAGGAGAAAAACTACATTATAATCCGCTTTCAGCTTCCAAGAAATGACTTGATCAGTGCAACCGGAATCAAAATCCAACCAAGTATAATCCCAACTATCAATCTGTTGAGAAACAAATCATTCCACGTTCCGATCCTGATCTTATTTGCATAGATCGTCACTCCGCATGCCCAATAACCAGCTATACAATACGCTAATAGCAAAACTCCAGCCATTTTCACATACTCCTTTCTTCTGTATCTTCTTTCTGGTTTTCATAAACTCTGCAGATTTTATACCCGTTCTGTCCTCTGTCATACAGAAGCATCCGATCGTCCCTGCCCTTCTTTCGTTCTTCTTCCAGAACGCTTCGGATCGTCTCCAGATCCCTCTGGATCGTCCGTTCTGTCACCTGATAGTGACATGCCTCCTCTTTTTTGTTCAGAATGTCACCATATGACAGTCTCACAAACAGGCTCAGAACTCGGGTATTTCTGCTTTTCTTTTCTCCCATGCTATCCTCCTTCCATATGATCTGATGGCAGTGTAGCATGTTTTCTTTCAGGCGTTGTGAAAATGATTTAATCTTCTCTTTTGAACTCAATCTCTCCATGGCAGTAGGTGTCCACAAACCACGTAAACTCTCTGCGAAAGTCTGTCGTTTTGTTTCCGTTCCAGAAATCTTTCATTTCATCATACTGAAGATAATCCATGATATCTGACAGGCGGTCGATCTGCTCTTCTGTCACGTTCTGATGAAGTGCCGCTTCAAATGTTTTATATAAAAGTTCCCATTCTCCTGCAAAGTATACATCCAGACTGTCAAAAAACGGTGCATCCTGCTGATCTTCCAAGGATACGACTGCCGCCATGATATAAAATACAAACGCTTCTTTCTGCTGTCCGATCTCTGCCAGAATATCCGCATAATCTCCCAGATCCCTCGAAAAATAATATTTTCTCGTTTCTTCATCATAATTTGGCCAGGCATCTTCCGGTTTTGGAGTCTGATATTCATGCAAAGTCCGTTGGTATGCTTTCTGAATGATCTGAAGTACATTCTGAAATTGTTTCTGTCTGCCCGCACATCTTGCACGATTCTCCGCAAAACACTTGTATGTCTCATATCTTGGCTCGGTTCCTTTGGTTTGCATCTCTTGAAATAGAAGTTCCATCTGCTGATAACACTTCTCTTCCATCGGATCTTCTTTTCTGTCACGATAACTTCTCGCCGCATCTTCCCAGATTTCTAACTGTTGTTCTGTTTTCTGCCCTTTCGCATCTGTTTTTGCCATCAGAAAATAGTCACATTTTTCCAGCAGTTTTTCTGCCCGCTTATCCAGTACACTGTACCTGTCCCGATAGCATATCGCCAGCATTTTGTAACCGAAACTTTGCAGATAGGCATCCTGATTTTTCACCTGTTTCTGCCGTTTCAGAGCTGCAAAAGCATCCCACATCGCTTCTTTTTTATGATTTCCCGCAAGCTCCAGATAACAACGGCTGCGATATAAAAATGCCCTGATTTCCTGTGCGGCAAATTTTTCTTTCCCCTTCGTCTGCTTCAGAATATAATCCAGAAAAACAAGATTATCTTCCGCATCCATCCACGATGTCCGATGCTGCATATAGGCAAATGCCTGCTCAATCCTTTTCTCCTCTGTTTTTTCACGTCCCAGTCGTTCCAGCAGATATGCCCGGTTCTCTTCAAAAATACGATAATCATCCGAAATATGCTGCCAGCATGTTTCACACTGTTTCCAGTAATCCTCTCTCCTTTTTTCATCTGTTTCCAGCTGATACAGTCGATACATTCCTGCAAGCCGACAGGACCAGTCATGATCATCCTCCTGTTCTTCTTTCGAAGTATAGTACTGCACCAGTTCCATCGCATAACGGCGTGCTTCATCCGTCTGTCCACGTTCTCTTAGAAACTGTATCAAACGGCAGCAAATGCCTCCATCATATTGAAACCATTCCTCTCGCTTCCGTTCAGCCTCCAGAATCCGTTTCCAGCAGTTTGCTGCCTCTTCCATCTCTTTTAAACGCACCCGGTTCTCTGCAATTTGCTCCAGTGCCCGCACATAGGAAATTTCATCCTGGTCATAAGCTTTTACATAACACTCGATTGCCTGGAAATATTCCCCTTTCTTTTCCAGTTCTTCTGCAACCTCCGAAAATCCCGGCATCTCTCCAAACACAATCTCTTCGTTTTCTTCTGAAATTTCCTCATTCTTTGTCAGTTCTGCTGCTTTTTCCCGATAGAAATGAGCACGTCTTTGATCCCCGTAATATTCCTTACGAACATCCATTTCAAACTCATCTACCCTGAAAAATTCTGCCATTTCCTTATACAGTCCGGCTTTTTCCTTTTTATCCATCTCAGCCTGATCCAGATACTGTTCTGCTTTATCCATAAAATGCACTGCCACTTTCAGCAACTGATGATAAACTTCCTCATTTTCTTTTTCCTGCGGCGGAAACAAAATCAGATCATCTTCCAGTGCATCGTTCACTTCCAGTGCCAGATCGATCATACTTTTCCCAAGAATCCCAGCATCCTCTGTATCACTCTGGATTTCCCTCTCTGCTTTGCAGGCAAGATCATGAACCTGTTCCGCAAACATTTCCAGATACGAACTTTCATCAAATTCCTCATCTTCTATCATTCTGTTTATGAGGTCATCTTTTTTGCCCACCTTTCGGATCTGAAGAAGATAAATCTGAAAAAGCAATGCATGGCACTTTTCATTCTGCATGGACAGACAGATCTCCTCCGCCTGTTTCAGATAATACATTTCATTGTGGATATGCCCACAATACGCCACACAAAGCCGGGCATAGGCAAGATTTTCTCCTGAAATCCGCTCCATGAAATATTTTAAAAACTGCCACCTTACTCCATCCAATGCAGACGATTCCAGATCCTGTCTGGCATAAGCCGTCATTTTTTCCGTGATCGCCGGACAGCTTTCCGCAGTCGGCTTTGAATCATGATAGACCAGATCCAGAATGATCTGATGAAGAGAAATCTTATCTGTTTTTTTGTTATGTTCTACCCAGCCCAATCGAATCAGTTTATCCAGAGCCTCTTTTGCACCCGCAAGCGGCACATAGGAAAGGAACGTCTCTCTGGCGATCCGCACATAGCCAAGCAGCGAAAGGCTTTGCATTAGTTCCAGCTGAACATTCGAAAATCCGGACAGATCAAACAGAGCTTTCAGATGCTCCTGCACTTTTTGGTTTTGCATTTTTCTGTCTTTTCGATGTTTCACTGAGACTTCTTCCGTTCCGGTGATGCCTTCTATCATTCGCATCTTTTCCAGAAGCACATACGGCTCTTCTTCTGCCTCACGCAGATATTTTGCAATCAATTCTACTGTCATTGTGTGATATTCTACCAGTTTCAGTATTTCCCGGATCTCTCCTCTTTCTTCCTCTTCATAACTTCTCGGATTGTATACGGCAAACAATGCCTCCACGTCATTGATATCCTCCATCTGCTGCACATCGATCTGGCAGAAATCATAATCCCGGAAATCTTCTCTGGTCGTGATCAGAAAACGGCAGGGACATTCCAAGAATCGCTCCAGATCTTCATCCTCTTCCACATCAAAGTTGTCCAGAATGATCAGATCATCTTTTGTGGTCTGCTCTTTTAGAATTTTAAGTTTCCGCTCAAAATATTCCTCTTCTGTCTCCAGACCCTCTTCACTCTGCTCCCGGTGAACGTTATGGATATGGATGTCTTCCCCGCAGACAGTCTGTACGATACTTCCCTGATATGGCACAAACACGATGGTTCGATATTCTTCCCCATAAAGGTAAGCATAACGTTTCGCCAGCTCTGTTTTTCCGATTCCGCCCATTCCCGACAAAAACAGAACCTGCTGCCCGGAAGAAAATATCGTCTCGATCTGCCGCAGCTCGTTTTCCCTGCCAACAAAATTTGCAGTATTGTAAGCAAAACCGTGATATAAAAACACTCTTTCTACATCTGACTCCCGGATCAGTTTTTCCAAAATTTCAAGCACTTCATCCACAGACGCATAACGTCGTCGAACCGTTGCCGCCAGCGTCCGGTGAAAAAACTCCTGCATCAGCCGGAACAGCACCGGCTGATAGCGTGCATCCTTCCATTTCATGCCCGAAAAATCATATATCGCACCCACCGCACTGTCCATGGCATTCGGAGTTCTTCCAAAAAGCTTATAAAAAGCGATCGCCCCGATCGCATAAACATCAGTCGCTTCACAGATTTTGCTGCATTTTCCACGCACCAGTTCCGGTGCCGCATAACCGTCCGACACAGAAAATGTCCAACCATTTGGCTGTGTCTGTATTTTTTCTTTTCTCACCATAGAATCAAAATCAAATAGAACCATCTGCTCTTTTGTTTCCGGGATCAGCAGCACATTTTCCGGTTTGATATCAAGATGTAACATCCCGCAGTCATGGTATTTTTTCACAATCCTGGCAAGCGTCCGCAGATGCAGAAACAACGACTGCAGATTTTCATCCGCCTCGCTTCGATAATCCCTGCCCTCGATCTCCGTCATGACCACATAGCAGGTATTGTGATATTCATAAATATTTGTTGCATTTGCAGTGGAGTTCACAAGTCCGAGCGTTGTTTTTAATGCCGTATTTTTCCGGTAAGCTTCCAGAAACTTCTGCTTTTCTGCAAGAAACGTCTGCTCACAGGACAAATCCGGTGTCAGATTTTCCTCGGCATCCCGCTCTATTTCCAGGCGGTACGGATAACATTCTTTTATTTTAACCAGATGTCTTTCACCGATCCGGTCTCTGTAAAATCCATTGTATACAATACAGCTTCCGCCACGCCCGATCTCCTCCGCAATGACATAACGGTGTTCTTCCCCAAAAACAAGCTCCCATCCCTGTAGCAGCGGTTTTCTTTTATCAAACATCCTCTCACCTCAATTTTTTCTTTTCTGCCGCAGCAATTTTGTCACTTTCCAGTCACAAATGGGAAATTCATCTCACATTGGCTGTAAATTTCAACTATTTTCCACTCTTTTCTCCAACATTTGTCTTTTTTATAGTATAATCTATCTATAAGGCAGGACGCAAGAACCTGCATGCACAGAAGGAGGATTTTACTATGACAAAGGATCATCTGAATCTTTCAACAGACAATGCCCAGGATAGCCTGTTTTCCATCGATGACTGTAATGAAGCTTATCAATATTTACAGAATTCGGCAAACTTTGTCTCTTTCCATACAGGACTCACAACTTTGATGCAGCGATGCGGATATACCGGCTCCAGCGAAGATGTCGAAGAAAAAACGGCATATCTCCAGCAGAAACTTGCCGCTATCCATGTAAAGATCACGGAAATCACAGTCCGTGACTGGTTTTCTGGCAAACGCCGCCCATCCCTCGACTCCAGAAGCCGCAAACTCGTCTATGAAATCTGCTTTGCCCTTGGTGCTTCTTTTGAGCTTGTACAGGAATTTTTCCGTCAGGTTTACTTCAGCCGCAGCTTTAACTGCCATACCATAAAAGAGGCCGTTTATTACTATTGTCTCCATCAGAACCATTCTTACAATCATGCTCTCGAGCTTTACGAAACCATCAAAGCCATGCCGGAAACGGCAAAATTCGAAGCTTCCGCTCCCGTCTACACCGATCAGATCCGAAATGCTCTCGACAACTGCCACAGCGACGAAGAATTTCTCGCCTACTTTTCCAGAAATAAATCCATCTTTGACCGCTGGAACCAGAGAGCACTTTTTTATATTGAAGAATTTATCCGCCAGATCCGCGGAACAAAAGAAGATATCGGGCGGATTGAGGCATTTGGGAAAGTTGGCACGATCCCGGATGCAAAAACATTGGCTGCACCTTCGGCTTCCGGTCTGACCATCCAGGAATTTTTCATGCACGCCCGGCATGATTCCGATTATCCATGGCAGTACAGCGGCAGGAATGTTACTTCCATCGATTTTATGTTGGAATTTATCATAACCTTTACCACCGGAGTAACGAAAGATGCCACTCTTCCGGATATCGTAAAATTGAATTTTCCATCCAAAAAGACCTTCTCCAAAATCTTAAACCGCAGTCAGTCCGAGATGAGCACCTCTTACGATTCCATCCGCAAGTGCCTGATCCTGTTAAAGTTTTACCACTTCTGGGTCACACTGGAACTGATGATGGATTCCGGCAATGCTGCCGAAAATCCACAGTCCGATTACGCTGATTATTTCGATGACTTCTGCGAAGAAATGGCTCAGCTGCTCGAAGAATGTGGCTACGAAGAACTTTACGAACGGAATCCTTATGACTGGATCTTTCTGTGGGCTTCCGCAACGGAACAGCCGCTTGAAAGCTTCCGCGGGGTGATGAGAGCAATTGATTTTGACGACTCAGAGCGTTGAAAAGCTACGGAAAAATTGTTCCTTTTGCACATTGTCAAACATTCTCAGCATGCCAAAAATCTCTGAAACAAAAATATTTCACATACTACATACAGTCAAAAACACCTTCCTGTTCATTCTTGTCTCCTCCTTGGTTTTATTTTGTATCATCAAGGTAACATAAATGAAAGGAAGGTGCGTGAAAGTGGTTTTAGGAATATTCTAAATTATTTTGACAATATGTTGGATGCGACATATTATAATGTTAAAGAGAAGGGAGTATACTAATGTACGAAATCATTTTATATGATACTGAGGACGGAAAATGCCCTGTACAGGAATTATTGAACTCTTTAGAGCCAAAACTATTAGCAAAAACGTTGAGAACAATTGATTTATCATAGTCAAGAAAGCAGTACTTACAAATGGATTCGTTAAAAAATCTCAGAAAACACCAAAAACAGAAAAAGAATTAGTCAAAAAATATAAAGCAGATTATGAACGGAGGTATGGCAATGAGCAGTTATAAAGATTACAGAAAAAGAGCATTGCAGAATCCAGAGGTAAAAGCGGAGTATGATGCACTTCAGCCGGAATATGATATTATTCAGGCAATGATCGATGCAAGAGTGCAGCAGAATATGACACAAAAAGATTTATCAGCCAGAACAGGAATTACGCAGGCAGATATAAGCCGGATTGAGAATGGAACGCGAAATCCCAGTTTAAGCATGGTAAAAAAACTCGCCCAGGGATTGGGGATGCAATTAAAACTTGAATTTATTCCACTGCCTACAAAAAAATAACCCACATAAGCGATTTCTAAAAATCCAGGCAGGCGGTTTCCCGTCTGCCTGAATGTGTGAGCGGTTTTTAATAACACTCAACAAATCACTATAATATACTAAGAATTATTCTTTTCATCCGGATTATATATAGAAATAAGCGATACTACTAATAATACAGAAGTCACAATCAAACAAATATTATTTGAAATTCCAACAAACTTAGCAAAAAATACATAAATCAAAAACAAAAGTGACCAAGCTACCATACTATAAATTTCAGCTGTTAGAAAATTTCCAAACTGCCATTGATTCTTATTATTATCAAACAATCCAAAAATTGTTGCAGATACAATCAGCCATACTAACGAGAAAATAATATAGTGTTTCATTTGCTCCACGCTTCTGCAATACTGAACGTATAATACAACAGTTGCTATTCCAGAAGCAACGTCACAAGCCTTTTCCGTTTTACTTCCTTTAAACTTTCCGATAACCATAATAACAGAGGCACATATAAACAGCCAAATAGCAATTTTATTCGCTGTGTAAGAATCCAAAAATAAAAATTTATCTGCAGCATCCGTGATTTTATAAGTAATATTACCAGCAAAAATCGATGCTAATATAACTCCTGACACAACTGATAAAATATTTCTTGATCCTTTCAGAACTGTCGTTTCTGAAGAACTTTTTTGAACACTTTTTAATTCTATTGGTTTGACTCCATAATCTATCTGTTTAACTTTATTTATTTTCTGTGCAAACTCATTTTTTAAATTATCTTCATTATCACAGATTTTCTTTGATTCCTCTGAAACATGGCCGTCTTCTGATAATATCGGTGTGTCAATAACTGTTTTAACCGCTCCTGCCAATGCCCTGGTTGCTGATAAAAGATCCAGTTCTTCTCTCGTAAAATCATCCGTGCTCAATTGTTGCTTTTTCTTTAAAAATTTACCTTCTTTTTTTCTTACAACTCCTGCAGATAATGCTACACATTCACTGAACATCTGATTCAGGTTCATCAGCAAATCAGAAAACATATTTGATCGATCCGTTATTGCCTGACATAATACTCTGGAAATTGCCATTTCTGCCGATGCTTTTTCAGCTTCTGCCTGCATGGTCTGAGCCTTTTCCAAATTTTCATCTGCTTTTATACTCGCTGAAATTCCGGTAAACAAAACTACCGGTGCTGCGATTGTTGTCAATGGTGTCATAGCAGCACCAAAAGATAAAGCAGAACCTGCTATACCTGCTGCTGCCGAAAGTTCTCCAGCTGCCAAAGCTGTTCCAGCAGTTGCCAATCCTCCTGTAACAACTGGCAAAGAACCACTTACCGCCAGTGCAACTATCGCACCTGCTGCCGCTCCAGTCGCACCACTCTGAATAGCCGACGAATAAATATCCGTCATTTCTCTGATTTTAATCACATCTCCTTGATCTAATGTAAATTTTGAAATTTCATTAAGTCCTATAGATTCTTTTAGATGAACATTTCTTAATTTACTATATGTATCCAAAAATTGTTTCATTGAAGTATCAAGAATATCTTTTTTTTCATATCCCAGTTTCAATAAAGATATCTCCGTTTCGTTTTGTGCCATTTCAAGCAAATTTTTCGCATCATCATACAATTCCTGTGCTTCTTGAGAAATTTTCTGTGCCTGTTCGTTTGTTTCTTTAGCACTTAAATGACCACCAGCACCTAATATAGCACCAGCAAGACCTAGTCCTGTTAATATAATTGGCATTATAACACCTCCCTAAAAACAATCTTCCTCACCACTGTCTAAAAAAGCCTTAAATTCATCGGTTGTTTCAAATTTGACTTCTCCGCCAAGTTTTCTCGTTATTTCATTTGCCCCCGCAATTACACCATTTGCATCACCTATTGCATATGATAACTGCATTGATGATATTGCTGAATCAAAACACTCCCTATACTCTTTAAAATAAGAATTTATGTATGCTTCTAATTGTTCTTTATATACTCTAGCCTGCTCTGTTGCTTTCTTACATTCGGCTATTATTCTCACTCTTTCTTCATGTTCCAGCTGTTTTGTCTGCAATTCATTCATCAATCCATTATACAGATTACTTGTAAGCATTGAACCAACTAAAGCTCCTACAGCTCCCCCTACAACAGGTATCGGAATCAAAGATTGCCCAACTGCCATTGAGTATCCCATAGTAGCCATATTCAATCCTTTATCTCCAAGCCGTATTATACATTCTTGCGTTGTTATCTCACCATTTCCCCACTTTTCAAGTGTGTCACCTGTAACTGCCAATGCGGTAACTACTTTCCCTGGAATGTTATTTTCAGCAAGTGCCCGCACAAACCCAGAAGAGGAATATGATAACGTCTGCGAGACAACTGTCATACTACTTCCAACAGCATATCCTGTTACTGCTGATTTTCCCCCATCTCTGATAGTATCCATTACAGCCTCTTCTCCAGTTTTTTCTCCCTCAATCACAGAAACCATATTCATAATTCCTGACATTGTAAGTGTAGTAACGCCCGCATTTTGTGCACTATATTTTCCTGCCTCATGTGCAGTGCCTGTAGCATTTTTGAAACTTCTTTTAAAAAATTTTTTATTATTTCTTCGCTCCGCCTGTTCACCCGTCTTTCGTATTTTCTGACTGACATCAGCAATATCTTCACCTGACTGAATATTATCAGATAATCCTTCCATCCTTGTTGAATCATCCGCCCATTCTTGTTGGGTACTTCCGCCTTTTCCTATTTTCTTACTTCCTACTACAATATATTTATGGTTAATATCCCTTACAGCCAGTAAGGAATTATCCATCTTGTTGCTTAAGCTGTATAATGATGGAGCAATCGGTATATCGA
>QWCN01000424.1_pt1 | contig 74144 bp, 82 predicted proteins | sample 1972711 | NCBI WGS metagenome assembly QWCN01 (sample SAMN09866707, study PRJNA288562) | Human gut metagenome isolate term1_stool, whole genome shotgun sequencing... | isolation source: gut | host: Homo sapiens | place: USA: California | reverse complement strand
TAGTGGTGCATGTAGCGCTTCTCGGTCTCCTCCCAGATGGTGTCCAGCTTCTGGTTGGCGGAGAGGGTGTCCAGCGTGCAGACGGACAGCACCTGGGTCTGGCCGCGTGTAAACAGGCCGGAGCCGTGCACGCGGGGCAGCACGCCCACCTCGGCGTCCAGCGGACGGATCTCGTTCTTCTGGCGGCCGTCCACGCGGTGGCCCTCCAGCAGCCATGCCTTCACGATCTTCTTCTGGAACTTATAGGTGATCTCGTCCAGATACTGATCCATGTTGGGATATTCCTCCAGGAACAGCTCGTGCCACTTTTCGATCAGCTGGTTCCAGCGGGCCTCGCGGACGTTCTTGTCGTCGGTGTCCATGGCAGCCTTGGCGTCCTCCATGGTGGCGGCCACGATCTTGTCAAACAGCTCCTGATCGAAGTCGGCGTGGGGATAGTCGAACTTGGGCTTGCCGATCTCGCTGACCATCTGGTTGATGAGGGCGATCTGCTTCTGGTTCTCCTGGTGAGCCATCTTGATGGCCTCGAACATGGTGTCGTTGGTCACCTGATTGGCGCCCGCCTCGATCATGACCACCTTCTTGTCGGTGGAGACCACGGTCACGTCCAGATCGGAGACCTTGCGCTGCTCGCTGTTGGGGTTCAGCACCAGCTTGCCGTCCACCAGACCCACCTTCAGGGCGCCCACAGGGCCGTTCCAGGGAATGTCGGAGATGGCCAGCGCGGCGGAGGTGCCGATCAGGGCGGCGATCTCAGGGGAGCAGTCGTGATCCACGGCCATGACCGTGCACATCACGGACACGTCGTTGCGGAAGTCGTAGGGAAACAGGGGACGGATGGGGCGATCGATGACACGGGAGGTCAGGATGCCCTTTTCACCGGGGCGGCCCTCGCGGCGATTGAAGCTGCCGGGAATGCGGCCCACGGAGTACATCTTCTCCTCAAAGTCCACGCTCAGGGGGAAGAAGTCGATGCCGTCCCGGGGACGGGCGGACGCGGTGACGCAGCACAGCACGCGGGTGTCGCCATAGCCCACCATGACGGCGGCGTTGGCCAGCTCGGCCAGCTTGCCCACCTCCAGCGTCAGAGGACGGCCGGCCAGATCCATGGTGTACTTGTGGTACTGGGGGAATTGGCGATGAGTGATGATAGTCGACATGTCGTTTCTCCTTTTTGTAAAAATATGGCTCTGCCCTCCATGCCGCCACCACCGTTTAGCACTTGAAAACGCCCCGAACTCCGCCGTTTCGGCGCGTTTTCAACTGCTAAAGGCCAGTCTTGGCACAGACGGCAAAACGTGAAAGAAGGGTGATGCGCGGCGCACATCACCCTGTTTCAACAAATTACTTACGCAGACCCAGCTTGGCGATCAGGGCACGATAGCGCTCGATATCCTTCTTGGCCAGATAGTCCAGCAGGCGGCGGCGCTTACCGATCATCATCTGCATACCACGGCGGCTGTGGAAGTCGTGGGGATGAACCTTCAGGTGAGCGGTCAGCTGGCTGATACGCTCGGTCAGAATGGCGACCTGCACCTCGGGGGAGCCGGTATCGGTAGCGTGGGTGCGATTGTTCTCGATGATCGCGGTCTTTTGGTCTTTCAGCATCATAGTGTGTATCCACCTTTCGATAATTTTGCCGCGCCGCTGCGTCGTGGGACAGGTGAATGATCCGCATAACGAAGCCGGACGGCCATAAGCTTGCACATTAACATGCTTGAATAGCATACCACAGAAAATCAAACTTGTAAAGCATTATTTTGCGGGAGGTGGGGAGATTTTTGGGGTAAAAAATAAGGCCCCCTTGTGTAAAGGGGGCTGTCACCGAAGGTGACTGGGGGATTGTCAGATTACGGACAACCCCTCCGTCAACGCTTTGCGTTGCCACCTCCCCTTACACAGGGGAGGCTTTAATTGTTGCCTTTACCCCCGGATCTCGATGGCCCCGGTGGGGCAGCTGTCGGCGGCCTCCTGCGCCGTCAGGCGGCAGTCCTCCGGCACGGCGTCGGTAATGGCGTGGGCAGGTGCGCCGTCGTCCAGCGAAAATACCTCCGGGCAGATGCTGGGACACAGCCCGCACTGGATACAGGCCTTCTGGTTCACGTTTGCGTACATAGCAGCACACTCCTTTATCAAAATAGAGAATAGCTGCATTATGTCCATCGGGGCGGGAAATTATTCCGGCAGCGGCAATCCGTGCATCATCACCCGGCCGAAGCAGGTCAGGCTGCGGCCGCTGCCCCGGTGGAACACCACATCCATGTCGGCGCGCCGGCGGTTCAGGGAGAAAAGATACACCATGCCCAGCGGGTCGCGGTAGTACTGCTTGCACAGCATGTCGCCGTCCACGCAGAAAATGCCCACGTCACCGCTTTGCAGCGGGTCGTGGTTCACGTACACCACCGAGCCGTCGGCGATCCACGGAGCCATGGAGTCGCCCTGAATCCGCACCGCCAGCTCCGCCCCGGCAGGTACGTCGCCGGTGACGGGGATCAGGTCGTAATCCTCCTGAAATACCGGCGCGGCAAAGCCTGCGGCGGCGGGAGAGGCGTACAGCGGGATGGTGCGGATGCTGTCCTCCGTTGTGTCCTGCCGCCATTCCTCCTGCATTTCGGTCAGACTGTCCAGCACGCTGTGGATCATCTGCCGCCCGGACAGCGGCAGGGCGCGGTATTTCTCCACCATCCGCCGCTCCTCGTCCGAGTAGACAAAGGTGTGGCGGAACGTGTCCCGGTACAGATAGTTGGGATCCACCTGCAGGGCGTCAAACAGCCGCAGCAGCACGTCCTCCTTGGGGGTGCTGACGCCGGTCTCGTAGTTGCCGATGGCGCTGCGGCTGACGCCAAGCTTCTCCGCCAGCGTGTCCCGGCTCATGCCCAATTCTTCCCGCCGCTTCCGCAGCTGCTCACCAAAGCTCATAGCAGACCCTCCCAAACAAGAATCTTGTTTTCTTACCACCATTTTACTGGTGTTGTAAAAATATGTCAAGAAGAAAAAACAAGAAACTTGTTAAAATGCACTTGACAGAACAAGAACCTTGTGATATTGTAGAGACAATCTCAAGATTCTTGTGCACAGGAGAGAGGAGGGGATACAACGGCGGAGCATATCGGCCCGTGTAATAAACGGTGTGTAGGGGAGGGGGTCTACCCCTCCCACCGGTAGACGAAGGTACTTCCGTTATGCGGCGAAAAAAGAAAACCGCCCAGAGGGCGGTCACGACTGGCGGTTCTTGGCGGTGTTCAAAGAAGCGATGAGGAGACGTTTGATTTCATTCGCCAGTAAAAGGAGGGAGTCGAAATCGTATTCCATCAGTTGAGTGCGTTTTAGTAGGGTAAGCCAATAGATGCTTTCACCGGTTTCCTTCAGTGCAATATGCAATTTGGAGATAAAGTCCGCTTTGCTGTTGCCGTAAACCGCTTCGTTAATATTGGCGCCAATGGAGGTGGCGGAGCGCAAAAGCTGCTTGGTGATCGTGGTGTCTTTTCTGGTTTTGGAAAACGCTTCGTAAAACAAAACGATCTGCGTTGCGAAATCAAGAGATTTATCTAAAAGGGGGCTGGCCATATGGATCACCTCAATAGAGAGTATACCACAAAGACCAGGCCGATTCAACGAAACTCTTCATTTTTCACTGGAAAAAGTCGCAAAGAAGGAGAAGAGAGAAAAGATAAGAACGAAGAGAGAAGAGAACAAAAAGAAAAAGCCACACTGCGTGCGACTTTTTCTTTTTGGTGGGGGATGGTGGATTCGAACCACCGAAGGCGTTGCCAGCAGATTTACAGTCTGTCCCCTTTGGCCACTCGGGAAATCCCCCATATGAAATTGGAGCTGGTGGACGGATTCGAACCCCCGACCTGCTGATTACAAATCAGCTGCTCTGCCAGCTGAGCTACACCAGCATTTGCTACCAGCGAAGATTATATTAGCAGAAGTCACTTTATTTGTCAACAACAATCTTCACAAAAAGACGCATTTTTCCGGGAAAATTTTTTGAAAATGTCCCAAAGAGAGAGGAGAGATTCCATGACGCTGCAAGAATTATCGGAAAGCTACGCCTATTCGGCGGAGCTGCTGTCCCGCCGCCTTGCCCAGCTGCGGCAGGAGGAGAGAGAAGCGCGGGACGAGAGCCAGCGCTTTTCCCTGCACCGCCGGATACTGGATCTGGAGCCGCTGCTGCGGCAGTGCCGCCAGCTCCACCGCCTGACGGCCCACTACTACGACAGGAGCTATTACCGGGATGAACGATTTACTGTTTGATTACGCCCAGCTGGCCCAGTGGCAACAGGGAGACGAGGACAACAGCCGCCGCCTGCGCCGTCTGCGGCGGCGGCTGCCGGACGCCATGGCGGAGCTGACGCCCCGCCAGCGGCAGATGGTAGACATGCAGTTTCAGGAGGAGCTGACCGTCACCGAGATCGCCCGGCGGCTGGGGGTCAACAAATCCACCGTGTCCCGCTGTCTGCGGCGGGCAAGGCAGCGGCTGTACAGCCGCCTGCGGTTTACCCTCTGAAAAGCGGGGAAAGCCTTGACAAGCCGGAGGTGATATATTATAATCGCCTCGCAAATGTGAAAAATGACGCGGAATTCTGCGGTTTTGCGTCTGAAACAGACAAAATCCGACCATACTACTTATATATAAGGAGGGTCAGCGTATGTTGCAGAAGGTGCAGCAGAACAAATGGCTGCGGCTGGGCATGGGTGTGCTGGGCGGCATCCTGATGGCGGCGGGCATCAACCTGATCGTCGTGCCGCAGGGCATGTACAGCGGCGGCCTGTACGGCCTGTGTCAGGTGATCCGTACCCTGCTGGTGACGGCGCTGGGGTTGGAGACCTCGGTGGATCTGGCGGGTATCTTCTACCTGCTGGTGAATCTGCCGCTGATCGTGCTGGCGTGGCGCACGCTGGGCCGGGACTTTGTGGTGGGCATGACCACCGTGACCATCATCAACTCCATCGCGCTGGCGGTGATCCCGTCTCCCGCCACGCCGATCATCGCGGACAAGCTGACCTCCTGTCTGGTGGGCGGCATCATCAGCGGCTTTTCCGGCGGCATTATCCTCACCTGCGGCTGCTCCACCGGCGGACTGGACGTGCTGGGCCTGTACCTCAGCAAAAAGGGGAAGGGTTTCACGGTGGGCCGGTTCTCCATCACCTTCAACACAGCGCTGTACGCGCTGTGCGCCGTGCTGTTTGACCTGACCACCGCTATCTATTCCGCCATTTACGTGGTGTTTCAGGCACTGTTTCTGGATCGGGTGCACCAGCAGAACATCTCCGTCCAGATGCTGATCTTCACCAAGGAGGATCCCGAGCGGCTGAACCAGACCATTCTGGAAAAGCTGGATCGCAGCTTCACCCTGTGGGAGGGCCGGGGCGGCTATTCCCACGATCAGGTGCATGTGCTGTGCGTGTGTCTCAGCAAGTACGAGGTGGTGTCGGTGCAGATGGCGCTCAGCGAGATCGACCCCCACGCCTTCACCATCATTCAGGAGGGCATCCGGGTAGGCGGCAACTTCGGCCGTCACCTGTCATCGTAAACGCAACCACCCCATTGCCGGATAGGCAATGGGGTGGTTTTTTACGGGAAGTTAGATATCCCATACGCACGGACTGCCGATAGAACTTCGTAGGGGCCGACGACTCTGTCGGCCCTAACGACGTGAGATAGTACCTTCAAAACCAAGATAGATGCTACGGCGGCATAGCCGCCGCGATCGACACTACAGCGTTCTGACGAACAGCATATATCCGCCCGCACAATATGCCATAACACCGCACCGCGTCATCCTACAAAGCCTTGCATCCTCCCTCCATTTCAGGTACAATAGGGAAAAACACAGCCACAGGGAGGAACGATGTATGGAGAAGATCGCGCTTATTACCGGCTCCAGCCGGGGCATTGGCCGGGCGGTGGCCCGTGAGCTGGCCCGTCAGGGCTGGCGGGTCTGCGTCAACTACCGGGTGCGGCAGGACTGCGCCGAGTCACTGGCCGCCGAGCTGGCGGCGGAGGGTCATGCCATCATGACGTATCAGGCGGACGTGTCCCAGCGGCAGCAGGTGCAGGCCATGGTGCGGGCCATTCAGGAGAAATGGGGCCCGGTGTCGCTGCTGGTGAACAACGCCGGTGTGGCGGGACAGGCGCTGTTTCAGGACGTGACCGACGAGATGTGGCACCGGTATTTCTCCACCAACGTGGACGGCGCGTACCACGCCATTCAGGCGGTGCTGCCCGCCATGCTCCACGCCCACGAGGGCTGTATTCTCAACATCTCCTCCATCTGGGGCCAGCGGGGCGCCAGCTGCGAGGTGACGTATTCCTGCACCAAGGCGGCGCTGATCGGCCTGACCCGTTCGCTGGCATCGGAGCTGGCGCCCACCCATATCCGGGTCAACTGCATCGCGCCCGGCGTCATCAAAACCGACATGCTGGACGCGCTGCCGCCGGAGGTACTGCCCCAGCTGGCGGAGGAAACGCCTCTGCGCCGTCTTGGTACGCCGGAGGATATTGCCCACGCGGCGGCGTTTCTGGCGTCGGAGAAGGCGGACTTCATCACCGGTCAGGTGCTGACGGTGGACGGCGGGTTTATACTGTGATCACTGGCGCAAAAACTTGCGATTATGCTGCCAAAAGAGACGAAACAAGAGGGACGCACGGCTGTGCGTCCCTCTTATGCTATATCGCCGCGTAGTACATGGCGCCGATGGCCTGACCAAATTGCGCCACCGTCACGCCGTGGGAGGGCAGCTGGCGCATCAGCGCCGTGCAGGTGAGCTCCTCGTCCGCCGCCTCCAGCCGGAGATCGGATACGATCTCCCGGCAGCCCTCCTGCAGCAGCCGGAAGCAGGCCGGGTGCTTCACGAACCGCCCAAACAGATACCGCACGTCTGTCCGGGGCCGCATCAGGAAACGCATCTCCCGGCTGATCTGGCCCACGTTCCGGCCGATCTGGCGGAACACGGATTGAGCCGCGCCATTTCCCGCCGCCGCCTGCTCCATCAGGTGGGCAAGACAGGGCTTGCGCATGTCCTCCGGAGTCTGACGGATGGCGAGGATGCCGTTCCGCTCCTCGATAAAGCCCTCCAGCAGCGCCGGATCGGCGTCATAGGCCAGCCGGAAGGCCGCCGCCTGCCCCAGATACCGCCGCGCGCCGGGCAGCCCGGAGTTTTCGTTGCGGGTGGAGCGCAGATCCTCCGGCGGCAGCTGCCGCTGGGGAAGGCTGCCCAGATCCAGCAGAAAGTCGTACAGCTCCACCGGCATCTCCGGGATGCTGCCGTCGCTGTCCAGATAGCCCACGCCGAAGTCGGTGCCCAGCGCGTGGGCGATGACGCCGCCGCTGAAATCCGGCGCTCCGCCGCTGAAGGCCAGCTCCGCCGCCGCCGTAAAGGCGGCGATGTGGCCGTCGTTGGTCATGTGGAGGGCGGCGCCCTCCCGACACAGCGGCCGCAGCTGATCCACGAGACCGCCCAGACCGGCGAAGGCAGTTTCATAGTCGATAGCGGGATTCTCCCGCATGCCCTTGGTCTTGGGGCTCTCGCCGCCCACGATCCGGTCGCGGATCACCACGTCCGGAAAGCTGACGCCCAGTACGTCCAGCGGCACGCTGGCGCTTTGGGCCACGGCGCGGGTCATCTCCTCGTCGCTGGCGTCCTTGTCCAGCGCCGCCTGAAGCGCCGGTGTCATTCCGGCGGCGCAGCAGGCCATCAGCTGCACCAGCAGCACGATGGGGCCGGTGATCCCCTCGGCCACGAGGCTGGCGGCGGGGTTCCAGTCGTATTCCTTCACGCACACCAGCCGTCCGTCCACCGCCACCGCCGCCTTGATGTCGGTGCCGCCGATATCGATGCCGCAGCATACGCCGCTGCCGCATCGCTCCACCGACCTCCGCAGCCGGGGCAGCAGGTCGCCGCCGCGAGATACCTCCGGCGGGGCGGGAACGTAGGCGCTCCGGTCACGGACGGCGAAGGAGAACGTGCCGCCGCCGAAGGCGCGGCACAGGCGGTTGGCGATATTGACCACCTTGCCGTAGCCGCTGCGGGCGGTCTTGTGCACCTGAAAAATATCGTTCAGTTCGCCCAGCAGCGCGACGACTTCTGTTTCCCGCAAGTCCAGATAGAAGGCCATTTCCCGGCCGCTGAGAGCGGACAGGGCGTTGAATACGAAGGCGGTGACGTACTGCTGCACGAACTGCCGCTGTTCTCCGTCCGCCCAACGGGGGATGGGCAGGGAGAAGTCCCGCCGCGCGCCGTCGCACAGCGTCAGCTGCACGGTGACGGCCACGTGATCCGGCAGAGCGGCGCATTGTTCCCGCACATCGCTGAGCCAGACGCTCCGTCCGTTCCGGGCCTGCTGTAACCATTGAGAAAGCATAGTAGTTCCTCCTGAAAGAAAGGAGCGCCGCCATTTCGGCGGCGCTCCGAGCATTAAAAAGCCAAAAAGCCTCGCAGAGTTCGTGCCGCGCACGGCACGAAAAATTCAAATCATTTTTCTGCCGTCGACACGTTAAGAAAATATGCCGGTGGCATATTTTTAGTGTCGATCTCGGCGGCTATGCCGCCGTAGCATCCATCTGGATTTGCGCCGCACTGTCATTAGGTGCGCGCAGCCGACCGCAATCCCTCTCGAGGAAAATCGCAGATTTTCCTCGAATTTACAAGACATGTACCTCCTCCGGGTCGAACACCAGCTGGCACGCCTCGCCCACCTGATAGATGCGCTTGTTCTTGGGGTTGTGCTCCGCCAGCTTCACCAGCGTGTCGCCCACCATCACGTGATAGTTCTGGTAGCTGCCCATGAAGCAGGACACGATCACCTTGCAGGGCAGGCCGCCCTGATCCGCCAGATGGCCGGACTCTGGCCGCAGCACCACAGTGTAGGTCTCGCCCTCCTTCAGATCGTCCCGGCCGGCGATGGGCATTTCGTGCCCCTCGATGGTCAGTAGGGCGTGGGTGCCGTTGTGGCCGCTCATGACGCCCTTCAGGAAGTTGGCCTCGCCGATGAAGTCCGCCACGAATTCGTTGACCGGGTGGTAGTAAATTTCCTGGGGGCTGCCCATCTGCTCCACCACGCCGTTTTTCATGATGATGATGTTGTCGGAAAGGGCCATGGCCTCGGACTGGTCGTGGGTCACGTAGATGGCGGTGATGCCCACCTCCTGCTGGATACGGCGGATCTCGGTACGCATGGAGACGCGCAGCTTGGCGTCCAGGTTGCTGAGGGGCTCGTCGAACAGCAGGACGGACGGCTCGATCACCAGTGCGCGGGCCAGCGCCACACGCTGCTGCTGGCCGCCGGACAGCTGGTTGGTCATGCGGCCCTCCATGCCGGTCAGCTCCACCAGATCCAGGATTTTCATGACCCGTTCCTTGATCTCGTCCTTGGGAACCTTCCGCAGCTTCAGGCCGTAGGCCACGTTGTCGAATACGTTATAGTGGGGCAGCAGAGCGTAGCTCTGGAACACCATGGCGGTGTCCCGCTTGTTGGGGGTCAGGGCGTTGATGGCCTCGTCGCCCAGATAGATTTCGCCCTCGTCGGGGCTTTCAAAGCCGGCGATCATACGCAGCGTGGTGGTCTTGCCGCAGCCGGAGGGACCCAGCAGCGTCACAAAGCTGCCCGGCTCGATGGTCAGGGAGGTGTCCTTCACCGCGTAGAAGTCTTTGCCGGTTTTGGGATCCTGATAAATCTTGGAGATATGCTCCAGACGGACGCCTTTTTTCACTTTATCCATTTATTTGCCCTCCTTGAGCTTTCTGCTGGTGCCGAAGTACTTCATGAACAGGTTCATCAGCAGCACCGCGCCGTAGGTAATGACGATCAGGATGGTGGCGAAGGCGCAGGCCAGACTGTAGGAGCCCTTTTCGGCGAATTCGTTGATCTGCACGGTAATCAGCAGGAACTGCGGCGTCACCAGCAGAATGATGGCGGAGATAGCGGTGATGCTGCGGACGAAGGCCGTCACCAGACCGCTGAGGAAGGAATCCTTAATCAGCGGCAGCGTCACGGTCATGAACACCTTGAAGCTGTCCGCGCCCATGTCATAGGCGGATTCCTCGATGGATTTGTCGATCTGCCGCAGGGCGGAGATACCGCTTCGCGTACCGGTGGGCAGCGAGCGCACCACGAACACGATAATAAGGATCAGTCCCGTGCCGTACAGGCCCTGCAAAAAGCCGCTGCCGAACACGCCGCTGGAGAAGCCGCGGATATAACCAACGCCCAGCACCGTACCGGGCACAGCCATGGCCAGCATGGACACCGCCTCGATAAAGCCCTTGGACTTGAACTTCCGCTTCACCACCAGATAGGAGATGATCATGCTCAGCAGCGCCGTGATGGGCGCGGAGATCAGGCTCAGCACGAAGGAATCCCGGAAGGCCTGGAAGCCGTGATACCGGGAGAATACCAGACCGAACCACTTGCCCGTCAGCGGGAAGAACTTGAAGCCCCATGTGGGGAAGAACGCGCCGATGGGCACGCACAGGTACATGAGGATGACGAAGCTGGCGGCCAGTGCGCACAGCACAGTCAGGGGGATCTTGACGCTCTTGTCCTCGATCAGCATACGGGCGCGGGACGCCTTACCGGTGAGGGTGGCGGCGGTCTTGCGCTCCAGATAGTACTTCTGCACGATGAACATGGCCAGCGTGATGCACAGCAGCACCACGGCCATGGCCGCCGCGCCGGGCTTGTCGTAAGAGCCGGTGATCTGCAAATAGATGGTGGTGGCCAGCGTGTCGTAGGAGCCGCCGATGATCATGGGGTTGGCGAAGTCGGCAATGGATTCGATGAATGTCACCAGAAACGCATTGCCAAGACCCGGCAGCATCAGGGGCAGCGTCACGCTGGTGAACACCTTCCAGCGGGAGGCTCCCATGTCGCGGGCGGCCTCCTCCAACGAGGGATCAATGTTCTTCAGCAGGCCCTTCAGCATCATATAGCACACGGGGAAGAAGGTCAGCGTCTGCACGATGACGATGCCCCAGAAGCCGTACACGCTGTTGTCATAGATGCCCAGCAGGAAGCGGGTGATGATGCCCGCCTTGCCGAACAGCATGATCATGGACAGCGACAGCACGAAGGGCGGGGACACCACCGGCAGCATGGACACCACCTTGAACAGTCCGCCCACGAATTTGCCCATGCGGACATAGACCTCCACATAGGCGAACAGCAAGCCGATCAGGGCAGACAGAATGCCCACCAGAAAGCCCACCTTCAGCGTGTTGGTGATGGCTCTGGTAAAGGTCGGCATGGCGAAAATGCGCTGGAAGATGGACACGCCGAAGGTGCCGTCTCCCACAAAACTATCCACCAGCAGAATGGCCAGCGGGTAGAGGATAAACAAAGTCAGAAACGCGATCAGCACGACGATGGTGGTCACCATGATAGGATCGGCCATCAGCTTTTTTCGATCCAGCGCCGCGCTTTGGGTCCTTGCCATAGACAGCTCCTTTCTCATCCCGAAAGGAATGGTAAGTTAGAATAGTCGAAACAGTAAAAAAACAAGCGGGGCGGCGGCACATGCCGCCGCCCCGTAGAGGTTGCTGGGTAAGAAAACCGTTATGTACCGTCAGTCAGATCACTCGGTCTGGAAACGGCCGGTATCCTCGGTGTTGGCGCCGTTATCGGCCAGAGCCTTCATGACTTCCTCCACATAGGTGGTGGTGTTGGCCTTGGCGTCCTCAAAGTCATAAGCCATGACGTTGTTGGGATCCAGACCGAACTCGGAAGCCTGAGAGGGCTGCTCGGCGTTGTCGATGACCAGGAACTGATAGGAACCGTTCTGGGCAGCCAGCTCAACGCACTCGGGGGACAGAGCGTACTCGATCCACAGCTTGGCGGCGTTGGAGTGGGCAGCGCCCTTGAAGATGGCGGTAGCGCCCACCTCGAAGGAGGTGCCGCTGGAGGGGATGATCAGGCTCACGTTGGTGTAGCCGTTGTCCACGATCTGGGTGATGCCATCATGCAGGAAGCCGATGCCGATCACGCACTCGCCGGTGCCAACATTCTTGCTGGGGCCGGAGCCGGACTTGGTGTAGACCTCGATGTTCTTGTCCAGGTCGACCAGATACTTGATGCCCTCGTCGTGGCCGTACTTCTGGATCATGGTGTTGACCACCAGCTTAGCGGTGCCGGCGGTGTTGTAGTTGGACAGCCAGATCAGGCCCTTGTACTCGTCCTTCAGCAGGTCGGTCCAGTCAGCGGGAGCTTCCAGACCCATACGGGTCAGCTCGTCGGTGTTGACCATGAAGCCCAGAATACCCTTGTAAATGCCGTACCAGTTGCCGTCAGCATCCTTGTACATGTCGTCGATCAGGTGGGAGGCGTTGGTGGCCGCATAGGGCTCCAGCAGACCTTCCGCAGCGCAGACGTTGTACGGATCGGTGGTGCCGCCGAACCAGACGTCAGCGGAGGGATTGCCGTTCTCCTCCTCGATCTTGGCCTGCACCTCACCGGTGGACAGACGCTGTGCGTTGACCTTGATGCCGAACAGCTCCTCGAAGTGCTGGCAGGCAGCGGTCAGATACTCTTCCTCGCAGGAACCGTAGACGGTCAGCTCGCCTTCGGCCTGAGCGTCAGCAATCAGCTGATCCATGCCGGCGAAGTACTCAGGATACTGAGAATCGCCGTTGTTGTCGCCCTGCTGATCGTCAGCAGGAGTCTTGTCGCCGCCACAGGCGACAAGACTAAAAGCCATCACCAGGGCAAGCAGAAGCGCAAGAAACTTCTTCATACTAAAATCCTCCATGTAAAATTTCCACGTCCGATAGGAATACCGGATGGAATAGCCATTATTATAGTCACGTCACTTTTGTTTGTCAACAATACTGACAGTAAAATCGGAAACGTTTTCGACAATTTTTACATATCCTCCAAAAATGCCGCGCCAAATATGGCAGAATGACCAGCGGCTTACGAAAAATTGGTATTGCAATCCGCCGCCAGCGTGGTAAAATAGCATAACACTTCACACCTTATCCGTAAGGAGGAATGGCTATGCTGACGGGCCTGAGCGGCTATCTGCCGGAGAACACCCTGACATTATACGACAATCTGGAATTTCTGATCCGTCTGCTGCTGTCGGCGGGACTGGGCGCGCTGGTGGGACTGGAGCGCAGCAAGCGGCAGAAAGAGGCGGGCGTCCGCACCCACTGCATCATCGCCTGCACCTCGGCGCTGTTTATGATCCTGTCCAAGTACTCCTTTATCGATGTGACCACCATTGACGGCCTGCGGGGCGCCGACCCGGCCCGTATCGCGGCGCAGGTGGTCAGCGGCATTTCCTTTCTGGGCGCCGGCGTTATCTTCAAAAACGGCAACTCCATCCGGGGCCTGACCACCGCCGCCGGTATGTGGGGCACCTCCGCCATCGGCATGGCGGTGGGCGCGGGCATGTACTGGCTGGGTCTGATCGAAGCGGCGGTGCTGGTGGCCATCCAGATCATTCTGCACCGCTTCCCCGTGGGCGCCGACGCCCTGACCACCCAGGAGCTTGTGGTGGAGATGGAGGACACCGAGGAGCTGCAGCAGCAGTTCGACGCGCTGCTGGCCGCCCACCACGGTCAGGTGATCGACAGCAGTCTCAGCCGGGAGGAGGGCTATCTCCGCATGGAGATCACCGTCCGTCTGGAGCCGCCCATCACCCATGACGAGGCGCTGGCCTTCATAAAGGCCAACAGCGGCGTCCGGCGGGTGTCGGTGTAAAAGATCGAAATTTTCTTGTCACGATACCTATAATAATGTAGAGGGAGGAAATCAAGATGAAGCGTTCTGAGATCAACCGCGCCCTGCGTGAGCTGGAGGCCATGGTGGCGGAATACCGGTTCTCCCTGCCGCCCTTCTGCCGTTTTACGCCGGAGGAATGGGCGGACAAGGGCCACGAGTATGACGAGATCCGCCACAACATGCTGGGCTGGGATATCACCGATTACGGTCTGGGGAGGTTCGATCAGGTGGGCTTTTCCCTGATCACCTTGCGCAACGGCAACCTGGCCATGGCGGACAAATACCCCAAGACCTACGCCGAAAAGCTGCTGTTTCTCAAGGAGGGGCAGTATTCCCCCAACCACTTCCACTGGCACAAGATGGAGGATATCATCAACCGGGGCGGCGGCACGCTGCTGATCCGGGTGTATAACTCCCTGCCGGACGAGGAAATCGACCGGGAAAGCGACGTGACCGTCCACATGGACGGCGTTACCCGCACGGTGCCCGCCGGAACCCAGCTGCGGCTGGAGCCGGGCATGAGTATTTCCATCCAGCCCCGGCTGTACCACGATTTTGAGGTGGAGCCGGGCACCGGCAATATCCTCATCGGTGAGGTCAGCCAGTGCAACGACGACAACACCGACAACCGCTTTAACCCGCCGGTGGGCCGCTTCCCCGCCGTCGAGGAGGACGAGCCACCCTACCGCCTGCTGTGCAACGAGTATCCGGAGGCTAGAGAATGAGCGCCCGGTACGATATCGCGGCGCTGGGGGAGCTGCTGATCGACTTTACCGACAGCGGCGTGTCCCCTGGCGGCATGCGGCTTTTCGAGCGTAATCCCGGCGGAGCGCCCGCCAATGTGCTGACCGCCGCCGCCCGCTTCGGCCAGCGGACGGCCTTTCTGGGCAAGGTGGGCGACGATATGCACGGCCAATTCCTGCGGCAGACGCTGCTTGACGCAGGCATCGACGTGTCGGGACTGGTGCTGGCGGAGGATGTGTTTACCACGCTGGCCTTCGTAGTGCTGAACGACAGGGGAGAGCGGAGCTTTTCCTTTGCCCGGAAGCCCGGTGCGGACACCTGCCTGCGGCCGGAGGAGCTGAACGTCGCCGTGCTGGACAGCACCCGTGTGCTGCACGTGGGCTCCCTGTCCCTGACGGACGAACCGGCCCGCAGCGCCACCTTCGCCGCGGTGGAGCGGGCGAAAGCCGCCGGCGCGGTGATCTCCTACGATCCCAACTACCGCGCCGCTCTGTGGCCGGACGCGGAAACGGCGGCGGAGCATATGCGAAGCATGCTGCCTTACGTGGACGTGATGAAGCTGTCGGACGAGGAGACGGCTCTCCTGACCGACGAGCCCGACCCTGCCGCAGCGGCAGCGGTGCTGCTGTCCCGCGGCGTAAAGTGCGCGGCGGTGACGCTGGGCGCGGAGGGTGCGCTGGTGGCCGCGGCAGACGGTATGCGCCGTGTGCCGGGCTTTGCTGTAAACGCGGTGGACACCACCGGCGCGGGAGACGCCTTCTGGGGCGGCTTCCTCCACCGGATGCTGGCGCTGGACAAGACGCCTGACCAGCTGACCGTCGACGACGCGGCAGACTGCGCCCGGTGGGGCAGCGCCACGGCGGCGGTATGCGTCACCCGGCGGGGCGCGATCCCGGCCATGCCGTCGCTGGCAGAGGCGGAAGCCCTGCTGGCGGAGTAGGGCGCATTGGGCATATCGCCCAAGCAAAGCGGGAAGCTTTTGGCGGAAAGGCTGAAAATTTTCCTCCCGCGCAAAAGAGCGATTGACACGAAACATACCCTGTGCTAAATTGAAGGCACAACAACTGAAAAGGGAACTCATCGGACGATGGGATCGGGAGAGACCGCCTTGCGCGGCGCCGAAGGGGAACGCAGAAGCTCTCAGGCAAAAGGACCGGTTCCGGACGATACTCCGAAAAGGCCGGGCGGCGACACCCGACCACCGAAGGTGCAACTCTTTCCATGGGGAAAGGGGAATCTCTCAGGTAACTCAACGGGGGCACAAAGCTGGCTTAACAGCAGCTTTGTGCCCTTTTTTTGCTGCTTAAAACCGGAACATTTTAAGGAGGACAAAACGTATGAGCGAACTGAAGCGTACCCAACTGTATGACATTCACGTAGCCGCCGGCGCGGAGCTGGTGGACTTCGGCGGATGGGAAATGCCCATCCAGTACCCCAGCGGCATCATTGCCGAGCATCTGTACACCCGTCAGGTGTGCAGCCTGTTCGACGTGTCCCACATGGGCCGCCTGCGCATCACCGGCCCGGAGCGCAAGGCGTTTTTGCAGCACGTGCTGTCCAGCAACGTCAGCGCGCTGGATCTGAACATGGCACAATACTGCATCATCCCCAACGAAAACGGCGGCGCGGTGGACGACGCGTACCTGTATCTCTTTGAGGAGGACAGCTATCTGCTGGTGGTCAACGCCGCCAACACCGATAAGGATCTGGCCCATCTGTACGAAGCGCTGAAGGGCTTCGATTGCCAGATCGAGAACATCACCGACAAGTGGGCCGCCATTGCGGTGCAGGGCCCCAAGTGCAAGGAGATGCTGACCCAGATGGCCGGCGGCGCACAGCTGACCGAGCCCATGAAGAACGCGCTGGGCACCGTCTCACTGGAGGGCCACACCGCCCGCGTGGCCAAGACCGGCTACACCGGCGAGCCGCTGGGCTATGAGGTCTATGTCCGCAGCGAGGACGCCGCGTGGCTGTGGAACCGCCTGATTGAGCTGGGCGCACGTCCCGCCGGTCTGGGCGCCCGCGACACCCTGCGTCTGGAGGCCGCCCTGCCCCTGTACGGCCACGAGATGGGCAGCGCCCCCGATGGCAGCGAGATCCCCATTTTTGCCGTGCCCCTGTCCAAGTTCGCCGTCAGCTTTGCCGCCGAAAAGGGCGACTTCATCGGCCGCAAGGCGCTGGAAAAGCAGCACGAGTCCTTCGTCAGGCACATGGATCGTGACTTCAGCGACCTGAGCGTCCTGCCCCGGAAGATCGCGCCCATCGCGCTGCTGGATCGCGGCGTCATGCGTGCCGGTATGGAGGTCTATCAGGGCGATAAGCTGGTGGGCTGGGTCACCAGCGGCACCATGGTGCCCTACTTCAAGAGCGAGGGCGAGGGCCTTGAGACCGTCATTCTGGAGGCCAGCGGCAAGCGTGCCATCGGCCTGTGCTACATCAACAGCGACATTCTGGAGGACGACACCGTGGAGGTGGACATTCGCGGCAAGCGGCTGAAGGCCGTCATTCCCGCCCGCCACATGAGCGTGGCCGCGCCTCCCTACGCCCGTCCCCTCATCTACGGCATGCAGGAGGAGGAACACAAGGTGGGCAGCGGCGACCGCGCTCCCAAGGCGCTGGAGCTGCTGACCAAGGCGCTGGAGAACCACCAGTGGCGGCAGGAGCAGTGCATCAACCTGATCCCCTCCGAGAATACCACCAGCCGCGCCGTCCGCATCCTGTCCGGCAGCGACCCCTGCTGCCGCTACGCCGAGCACAAGAAGGTGCTGGCCTTCTACGATAAGGATATCTTCTACTATCAGGGCACGGAGTTCATCGACAAGGTGGAGCAGCTGCTGGTGGAGGAGATGCGCGCCTACTTCGGCTGCACCGAGGTAGAGACCCGTACTCTCAGCGGCCAGATGTCCAACATGGCGGTATTCTCCTCCCTGATGGACTGGAAGAACCGCTTCGACCGCAAGGTGGAGGCTAAGCGCCTTGGCTACGTGATGAACAACCACATCATCAAGGGCGGCCACCTGTCCGCGCAGCCCATGGGTGCGCTGCATGACTACATCGCCATCGACCCCGTCACCGAAAAGCCCGCCGTGGTGAACTTCCCCGTCTGCGCCGACAACCCCTATAAGATGGACGTGGAGGAGACCAAGAAGCTCATCGAGCGCTACCGCCCGGAGTTGATCATCTTCGGCAAGAGCATGGTGCTGCACAAGGAGCCGGTGGCCGCCATCCGCCAGTTCGTGGATGAGCAGAAGATCCCCACCACCATCATGTACGATATGGCCCACGTGCTGGGCCTCATCGGCGACCACTTCCAGAACCCCTTTGCCGAGGGCGCGGAGATCGTCACCGGCTCCACCCACAAGACCTTCTTCGGCCCGCAGCGCGGCGTCATCGGCGTCAACTACAAGGAGGAGGATCTGAAGTACGGTCTGTGGAAAACCATCGAGACCCGTACCTTCCCCGGCAGCGTGTCCAACCACCATCTGGGCACTCAGGTGGGCATGCTGATGGCCGCCTATGAGATGAACCAGTTCAAGGACGAGTACCAGAAGGCCGTCATCCAGAACGCCAAGTCCTTCGCCCGAAGCCTGAAGGCCGAGGGTCTGGACGTGATGGGCGACCCCGCCATCGACTATACCGAGACCCATCAGGTCATCGTCTCCGTGGGCTACGGCGAGGGCGCGGAGATCGCCAACCGTCTGGAGCGCAACAACGTCATCGTCAACTATCAGGCCACCCCGGACGAGGAGGGCTTCACCGCCTCCGGCGCACTGCGTATGGGCGTCAGCGAAATGACCCGCTTCGGCTTCGGCGAGAAGGAGTTCGCCCAGCTGGCGTCCCTGATGGCGGACTGCATCCTGCGCGGCAAGGAGATCGGCCCCGACGTGGCCAAGCTCCGCGCCCGGTATCTGGAGATGGGCTACTGCTTCAACGATGAGCAGTTCGAGGCCGCGCTGGAGAAGCTGGCTGCCAAGGCTGGCCTTTAAGAAAAGCTGCTATAGGCCCCCTTTGAGAGGGGGCTGTCAGCGAAGCTGACTGGGGGAGAGAATAAAAGGCTTAAGTTCTCTCCCTCCGGCGCTTCGCGCCACCTCCCTCACAGAGGGAGGTAAAGGGACGGTGGCTTTTTACTCCGCGCCGCCCTATTGTGGTATACCCCGAAAAAGTAAACATTCAACTTAACATAAAATTTGGAGGTAAAGTATCATGTTGTTTCCCGCTGAAATAAAGTATTCCAAGGATCACGAGTGGATGAAGGAAGAAGACGGCGTTGTGGTGATCGGCATTTCCGACTTCGCCCAGGACGCGCTGGGCGACGTGGTGTTCGTGAACCTGCCCGGCGAGGGTGACGAGGTCACTGCCGGTGAGGCTTTCGGCGACGTGGAGTCCGTCAAGGCCGTGTCCGATCTGGTGTCCCCGGTGTCCGGCACCGTCTGCGCCGTCAACGAGGATCTGCTGGACGAGCCGGAGCAGCTGAACAAGGCACCCTATGACGCGTGGCTCATCAAGGTGGAGAACGTGTCCGACACCGAGGAGCTGCTGGACGCCGCCGCTTACGAGGCCTTCTGCGCGCAGGAGGGCTGATATGGGCAGCTACATTCCCTCCACGCCACAGCAGCGGCAGGAAATGCTGAAGGCCATCGGCCTTTCCTCCTTCCGTGAGCTGTACGGCGATGTTCCGGCGGAGATGTATCTGGATCGACCGCTGAACATCCCCTCCGGCATGAGCGAGCTGGAGGTGGGCCGGACCGTCCGCACCATGGCGGACAAGAACCGCGTGTACGACGTGATCCTGCGCGGCGCAGGCGCTTACGACCACTACATCCCCAGCATCGTCAAGTATATCCCCGCCAAGGAAGAATTCCTGACGGCCTACACCCCCTATCAGGCGGAGATGAGTCAGGGCCTTTTGCAGTCCATCTTCGAGTATCAGACCATGATCTGCATGCTGACGGGCATGGACGTGTCCAACGCCTCCGTCTATGACGGCGCTACCGCCGCCGCCGAGGCCGCCGCCATGTGCCGCGACCGCAAGCGCCGGGTGACGCTGGTGTCCGCCGCCGCCCACCCTGATACCATCAACACCATCCGCACCTACTGCTACGGCACCGGCGACGAGCTGCGCATCGTCCCCGAAAAGGACGGCAAGACCGACCTTGACGCCCTGCGGGAGATGCTGACAACCGACGTGGCCAGCTTCTATGTGCAGCAGCCCAACTTCCACGGTCTCTTTGAGGACGCGGAGACGCTGGGTGCGGCCGTTCACAAGGCGGGCGCGCTGTATGTCATGGGCTGCAACCCCATGGCGCTGGCCATCATGAAAGCGCCCCGTGACTGCGGCGCGGATATCGCCGTGGGCGAGGGTCAGCCGCTTGGCCTGCCGCTGGCGGCGGGCGGCCCCTATCTGGGCTATATGGCCACCACCGAAAAGCATATGCGCAAGCTGCCCGGCCGCATCGTGGGCGAGACCACGGATGCTCAGGGCCGCCGCGCCTACGTGCTGAGCCTTCAGGCCCGTGAGCAGCACATCCGCCGGGAGAAGGCCAGCAGCAATATCTGCTCCAACGAAGCCCTGTGCGCCCTGACGGCGGGTCTGTACATGTCCACCATGGGCCCTGACGGCATGGCGCAGGCAGCGGAGCAGTCCATGGCCAAGGCGCACTATCTGGCGGACGCCCTGTGCGCCGTGGACGGCGTGAAGCTGCGCTATTCGGGCGATTTCTTCCACGAGTTCGTCACCGATATGCCCAAAACGGAGGAAGTCCTCTCCGCCCTGTCCGAAGCCGGTATTTTGGGCGGCCTGCCGGTGGACGGCGGCATCCTGTGGTGCGCCACCGAAAAGGTGACGAAGGACGCCATGGACAAGACCGTGGCCATCGTGAAGGAGGTGCTGGCAAAATGAAGCTGATTTTTGAAAAGAGCGTTCCCGGCCGTCATTGCAGCCTTTTGCCCGCCTGCGACGTGCCTGAGGTGAAGCTGCCCGCTTCCCTGCAGCGTGAGGTCAAGCCCGCCCTGCCGGAGATGAGCGAGACCGATATCTCCCGCCACTATACCGAGCTTTGCCAGCAGGTGCACGGCGTCAACTGCGGCTTTTATCCCCTGGGCTCCTGCACCATGAAGTATAACCCCCGCATCGACGAGGAGGTGGCTGCGCTGGAGGGCTTTACCGCCGTCCATCCGCTCTCTCCCGCCGCCGACCAACAGGGCGTGCAGCAGGTGCTGGACACCGCCAAGTCCTACCTGTGCGAGATCACCGGCATGGACGACATGACCTTCCAGCCTGCCGCCGGTGCTCACGGCGAGTTTACCGGCGTGCTGCTGATCAAGCAGTACCACGATGCCCGGGGCGACCACAAGCGCACCAAGATCATCGTGCCCGACAGCGCCCACGGCACCAACCCCGCCACCGCCGCCATGTGCGGCTATCAGGTGGTGAATATCGCCTCCGGCCCTGACGGCTGCGTGGATCTGGACGCGCTCCGTGCCGTGCTGGGCGAGGATACCGCCGGTCTGATGCTGACCAACCCCAACACCGTGGGCATTTTTGACCACAACATTCTGGAGATCACCCGCCTTGTCCACGAGGCCGGTGGCCTGTGCTACTACGACGGCGCCAACCTGAACGCCGTCATGGGCGTCGTCCGCCCCGGCGACATGGGCTTTGACTGCATCCACATGAACCTGCACAAGACCTTCGCTACGCCTCACGGCGGCGGCGGTCCCGGCGCAGGTGCGGTGGGCTGCAAGAGCTTCCTGTCCCCCTATCTGCCCCACAGCGCCACGGCAGAGGAGCCGGGCCACATTCAGGTGCGGGGCTTCCGGGGCAACTTCCTTGTGGTGGTTCGGGCGCTGGCCTATCTGCTGACGCTGGGCCGCGAGGGCATTCCCGAGGCCGCCCGGAACGCAGTGCTGAACGCCAACTATCTCATGCATCTGCTGAAGGGCGCCTACACCCCTGCCTATGACCGCATCTGCATGCACGAGTTCGTGCTGGATCTCAGCGACCTGAAAAAAGCCACCGGCGTCACGGCGCTGGACGTGTCCAAGTCCCTCATTGATGAGGGCATCCATCCCCCCACCATGTACTTCCCGCTGATCGTCCACGAGGCGCTGATGCTGGAGCCCACCGAGACGGAGGGCCCCGAAACGCTGGAGCACGCCGCCAATGTGCTGCGCCAGCTGTATCAGAAGGCCCATGACGACGCGGAGACCATGCATACCGCGCCCCACCACATGCCCATCGGCCGTCCCGACGAGGTGAAGGCCGCCCGTCATCCCGTGGTGCGCTGGCAGCCGGAGGAATAAGTATGGACTATCAACTGATCGTCATCGGCGCTGGCCCCGGCGGCTATACCGCAGCGCTGCGTGCTGCGGCGCTGGGGCTGCGCACCTCCGTGGTGGAGTGCCGCCAGGTGGGCGGCACCTGCCTGAACCGGGGCTGCATCCCCACCAAGACGCTGCTCCACGCCTCGCAGGTCTACCGCGACGCGGTGGACGGCGCGTCCATGGGCGTCCACGCGGCGAACGCCACCTTCGACATGGGCGAGATCTTCGCCTATAAGCGCGGCGTGTCGGAAAAGCTGCGCAATGGCATCCACGGGCTTCTCAAGTCTGCCAAGGTGGATTTGATCGAGGGCGTGGGCCGCATCGCCGCGCCCGGTCAGGTGGACGTCACCGCCGCTGACGGCGCGGTGAGCCGCTATACCGCGGAGCGTATCCTCATCGCCACCGGCTCCGTCAACGTCCGGCCGCCCATCCCCGGGTTGGATCTCCCCGGCGTCATGACCTCCGACGAGCTGCTGGAGGGCTGCGACTGGCTCTATGACTCGCTGGTCATTATCGGCGGCGGCGTCATCGGCGTGGAGTTCGCTACCTTCTACCGCAATCTGGGCTGCGCCGTCACGCTGGTGGAGGGCATGGATCGCCTGCTGCCCAACATGGATCGTGAGCTGGGCCAGAACCTCCAGCAGATCATGAAGAAGCAGGGCGTCGAGGTGCTGACCAACGCCATGGTGCAGTCGCTGGAGCAGACGGAGAGCGGCCTTGCCGTCCACGTGCTGCAAAAGGGCGCCGAAAAGACCGTCACCGGCGAAAAGGTGCTGTGCGCCATTGGCCGCCGCGCCTATTGGGACGGCGTGTTTGCCGAGGGTATGAATCCGGAGACGCGCGGCAAGAGCCTGAAAGTGGACGAAAATTTCCAGACCAGCATCCCCGGCGTGTACGCCATCGGCGACGCGTCCTCCGTGGTGCAGCTGGCTCACGTGGCCGCCGCGCAGGGCACCGCCTGCGTGGAGCGCATGTGCGGCGTGGCCGACCACGTTGACCTGAACGTGATCCCCAGCTGCATTTACAGCACGCCGGAGATCGCCGTGGTGGGCATCACCGAGGCCGAGGCCAAGGAGCGGGGCATTCCCGCTGTGGTGGGCAAGTGCACCATGTTCGGCAATGCCCGCACCGTCATCGAGGATCCGGGCCGCTGCTTCATGAAGATCGTGGCTCACGCCGAGACCCATGAGATTTTGGGCGCGTCCCTCATGTGCCAGCACGCCAGCGACATGATCTCTCAGATCAGCGCCGCCATGGTGAACCACCAGACGGCGGAGGAGCTGCGCCGCGTCATGCGGCCCCATCCCTCCTTCGAGGAGGCCATGACCGAGGCGCTGGACGCCCTGGCGTCCAAGCTGGCCTGACGTAGAAAGACATAAAAAGAGACGGGGCGAAAGCCTCGTCTCTCTTTGCATGTCAAGGAATCTGCTTCGCCATGCGACAGTTCCCCTCGCAATGTCATTGCGAACCGGTGCTCACACCAGTGAAGTCGGTCACTGCACACGTTTACCGATGCTCCTGTGCGTAATCTCATGCGGGGCGCTCCATGCGATCCGCAACAACGGCTTTGCGGTCAGAACCACTTTTTCCGCTTGAAGTACCAGACCAGCCCCGCCACCACCAGCGCCGACACAGCCACCACCGCCGGATAGCCGTACCGCCACTCCAGCAGCGGCATGCCGGTGAAGTTCATGCCGTACCACCCGGCGATCAGCGTCAGCGGCAGGAAAATGGCGGTGACGATGGTCAGCACCTTCATCACCCGGTTCTGGGCAATGTCCACCTGCGCCTGATACTCGCTGCTGATCTGGGTGGCGTATTCGTGCAGCAGCCGCGTCTCGCCCTGCAGGCTCTCCACCTTCCGCAGGAAATGCCCCAGCCGCTTCTTGCTGTGGCTGCCGAACAGATCCTCCGCCTCCTCCAGCAGAGACGAGGCGAAGTCGCTGAGCTGGGCGTAAAACCGGTTGGCCCGGTTCAGCTCCTTGCGTATCACGCTCATCTGGTGCAGGAAGCGTCCCGTCTCGTTGTCCAGCACCGCCTGCTCCAGATTGGTCAGCCGCGTCTCCAGCTGCTGGATATAGGGCAGGTCGTCCCGGATCAGGGCGATCAGCAGCGCCACCACAAAGGCATCGGGACTGCCGGGCGGCTGCGTCCGCTGGGTGGTCAGATGGGCAATGCAGTCCGCCGCCGCGTGATCCGGATCGGACAGCAGCAGACAGTCCCGCGTCCATGTGAAGCCCATGTGGCGGGCGCTCTGGCTGGCGCGCACAGGCGTGCGCAGATGACCGGTCACGCCGTCCCGGTCGATCCGCAGCCAGCAGAACTGGGATTCGTGGGGATCGGCAGGCGCCGCAGGCGGCGTCAGCCATGAGGGCAGGGGAGCGCTGTGCAGTTCGCTTGGCTCCAGCACCGCCAGAACGCCCTGCCAGTCCTCCGGCGGGGCGCTCAGCGGCTGCAGGCCGTTGTCAAAACGATAGTAGGGCATGGGGATCGTCTCCTTTATATCAGCTGTCCCGGCGGGCCAGAACACGTCCGGCGGCGGAACGTTCCTCCTCCGTCAGCTGGGGATCGGTGGCCATGCGCCGCAGCTTTTCGGCGGGGTACTGGTTCATCCGCAGCTCCAGCTGGCGGGCTTGGCGCTCCTCCGGCGGCTCCGGCAGAGGAAGCTCCTCCGGATAGCGCAGCTCGATCCGGCGGCAGATGGGGCAGACCCACACCTCCACCGTCAGGGCGCTGTCCCGGATGGCGGCGGGGAGGGGAGCGGCGTCCCGCGACACCGCGAAAGCGCCCCGGTCGATCAGCCGCAGCGCCGTGTCCGGACAGCGCAGGCAGCGGGGGGTAGAATGGTCACTTGTCATGGGGCGTCCTCCTTTGTCATTGGTCATAGCGGCGACGGTACAGCAGGTTTTTGGCGGCCTTCCTGGCGTCGGGTACGTAGTCTTTGCCGTCGATGACCTTTTGCAGCTGCTTTTCGGTGTAGTCCCGGAAGGTGCGCTCGAATTTCTCAACAGGGGAGAGGCTGTCCTGAAGGGCCTGCTGCTTCTCGAATTCCTCCACCGGGGTCAGCGGGGCGAAGAAGGCTGCATAGCGGCAGCGGGGACAGACGTATATCTCCGTTTCCAGAAAGCTTTCCGACACGGACAGGGGAGAGGGCTTGACGCTCAGACTGCCGGAGCGGTAGGGATTCAGCTCGATCTCTGCGTCGCGGCAGATGGGACAGAGACGTTGGATATTGTCAGGCATGAGGGACTCCTTTCTTTTATTAGGGAGGGGAGTTTCGTCCCCTCAGGGACGACCTACTTTTGTCAACAGTGACAAAAGTAGGCAAAAACACCGGAAGGAACCTCCGGTTCCTTCACTTCCGGGCGCGCTATGTCTTGTGCTGATTTGTACGTTTTTACCACGCGATTACGCGAAATTTTCTTTTTTATTTCGTTAAAAGGATCGTCTCTGCTTCTGCGCCGCTGCCGCTGATACCTACGCCGAACAACGCTTCGGTGTCTACCGTTGAGAACGTGAGCGGCAGCGGCGCAAGAGGGACAGACGATGCGTCATACGTAACGACAACCACCGTGTTTTGTGAACGCGTGGTATAAGGCATCACAATTTGTAAAAGGCATAGCGTGCGCGGATTCTTAAACCGCAGGTTTAAGCAGCGTTTTTGGGGGAGCGATCCGAGCGCCGCCAGTGGCGGATGAAGCGGGGAAAGCGGCGCAGCGCTGCCGGTGGCAGATAAAGCAAGCCGCTTTCAAGGCAGTGCCCCGTTCAGCGAGCACGTAAGTGGTCGCTGAACGGATGGCACAACGAGGGCAAATGCCGCTGCGAAATTTTGGGCACCGCAACAGGTAATTGCCGCTGCGGGCAAAAGTGCCTCGCGCTCGGAAGCGCGAAACACCCCATTAAAGACACAACATAAGGGGCAGGGCGATGCCCTGCCCCTTGGGGGTCAAAACTCCGGTGCGTCGGGAGTGCGGCGGTAGAGCAACGGCTTGCCCTCGGCATCCACCAGCACGGTAAGACCGGCGGCGTTGCCGTTATAATGGAGCAGGTACTGCACGCCGGTCTGGGTATCCACCCAGATCTCGCTGCCGCCCAGCAGACAGCCCTCCTCCAGAACCTTGGTGAACCGGGCGTCTTTCTTCTTTGCCATAGCTTACTCTGCCTTGTCGCTCTCCAGCAGCGTCTTGGCGCTGGCGGCCAGACCGGCCAGCCCCTGAATTTCGCTGGGAATGATGATCTTGGTGGCCTTGCCGTCGGCCATCTTCTGCATGGCCTCCAGCGCCTTCAGCTTGATGACCTGATCGTTGGGGGCGTTCTCGTTCAGCAGCCGCATGGAGTCGGCCATGGCCTGCTGCACCTTCAGGATGGACTGCGCCTCGGCCTCGGCGGCCATGATCTTGGCCTGCTTGGCGGCATCGGCCCGCAGGATGGCGGACTGCTGCTCGCCCTCGGCCACCAGGATCTGGCTGGCCTTCTGGCCCTCGGCCTGCAGGATGGACTCACGGCGCTCACGCTCGGCCTTCATCTGCTTTTCCATGGCGTTCTGGATCTCGCGGGGCGGCAGGATGTTCTTCAGCTCCACGCGGTTGACCTTGATGCCCCAGGGGTCGGTGGCCTCGTCCAGAATGGAGCGCATCTTGGCGTTGATCACGTCGCGGCTGGTCAGGGACTGATCCAGCTCCATCTCGCCGATGATGTTACGCAGGGTGGTGGCGGTCAGGTTTTCGATGGCGCTCATGGGGTACTCCACGCCGTAGGTGTACAGCTTGGGGTCGGTGATCTGGAAGTAGATGACGGTGTCGATCTGCATGGTGACGTTATCCTTGGTGATGACCGGCTGGGGATCGAAGTCCGCCACCTGCTCCTTCAGGCTGATCTTCTTCACCACGCGCTCGATAAAGGGCCACTTCCAGTGGAGACCGTTGCCCCACACCGCGCTGAAGGAGCCCAGACGCTCCACCACAAATGCCTTGGACTGCTGCACCACGTGGATGCTGCTGACCACAAGGATCAGGATCAGAACCACCAGTACGCCGATCGCAATATAGCCTCCCATTTTCTTTTCCTCCTATTTTCTTAAAATAATGTACAGTTTTCTGCTTGCTTACACGTTATGGGGAACGTCCACATACAGCTTCACGCCCTCCAGGCGGATGACCTTTACCAGCGTCTCCGGGGCGATGACCGCGCCGGATTCGCTGCGGGCCGTCCATGTTTTGCCGTCGATGTACACCTCGCCGGAGGGGATGGTGTTGTCGATGGTCTCGGTAACGCGGGCGGTGCCGCCCAGCACCCGGTCGGCGTTGGTAGCGGTGCCGCCCTTGCTGCCCAGCTTCCTCACCAGCGGCCGCGTGGCGATCAGCGCCGCAATGGACACGATGAAGAACGCCACCACCTGAAGCCAGATGGGCGCGTCCAGCACGGCGGCGATCAGGCCTGCCGCACTGCCGATGACGAACCAGATGGACACCAGTCCTACCGTGGCCGCCTCCACCACGCCGAAGATGACGATGGCGGCGATCCATATGATCGTTGACATGTCTCCGCTTCCTCCTTTCAGGCACAGGCCAATCAGCAGCGCCAGCAGCGCCACGCCCACCAGAATACCCATGCCGATCCACTTGCTCTTAGGGGATAAGTTGGTGATGAAAGATCCAGCGAGGTGAACAGGCTGTCCTTGGGCGGCTGGGCCGCCGTCTGAGGCGGCTGGGGTCTGCCGCTGTCGGGAGTGGGATTCTCCTCGGCAAACAGCGTGCCGATGGACACGCCGTAGCGGTTGCAGATATAGAGGATCTTATCCACCTCCGGGTAGCTGCGGCCCGACTCCCACCGGCTCACCGCCTGACGGGACACCTGTAACGCCTCGGCAAACTGCTCCTGCGTCATGCCGTTGCTCCGCCGCACCTCCTGTAGCTGCTCTCCAAAGGACATTCTCTGCTTCCTCCGTTTCTTTCTGCCAATAGCGTACCATAGATTCCGGAAATGTCTATCAACTTCAAGTTGCGTTTTCCGTTTTGCCCGGAATTTTCGCGCAACCTGAAGTTTACATGGCCTGTAAGGCCGTGGTTTCGGGGTACTTTCTATTATACACGATGGGCGGCGATTCTTCCACTGTTATTTTTTTGCCGTTTGCCTTGCGCTTTGGGAAAAATTTCGGTATACTGTATATTTATAACTGACATTTTTCGAGGTATGACCATGTATACATATGTGATCCCCTGTCTGCTGGGACTGGAAAAGCTGGTAAGCGACGAGTGCAAGCGCCTCGGCTTGCAGGACGTGAAGGCGGAGAACGGCCGCGTCCTGTGCCGCGGCACGCTGGCCGACTGCGCCCGGCTGAACATCAACCTGCGCTGCGGCGCACGGGTGATGCTGGTGCTGGCGGATTTCCCCGCTCGCAGCTTCGAGGAGCTGTTTCAAGGCACCCGCGCCGTGGCGTGGGAGGACTATCTGCCCCGTGACGCGGCCTTCCCGGTGAAGGGGTACTCCATCTCCTCCCAGCTCCACGCCGTCCCCGCCTGCCAGAGCATCATCAAAAAGGCCATGGTGGAGCGGATGAAGTCCGCCTATCATCTGGAGCAGTTCCCGGAGACCGGCGCCAAGTATCAGGTGCGCTTCGCCATCTTCAAGGATCAGGTGCTGCTGACGCTGGACACCAGCGGCGAGGGCTTGTTCAAGCGGGGCTACCGGGCCGTAGGCGTGGAAGCGCCCCTGCGGGAGACACTGGCGGCGGCGCTGGTGCAGCTGAGCCGCTATCGGGGCCGTGACCCCTTCTGCGACCCCTTCTGCGGCAGCGGCACCATCCCCATCGAAGCGGCGCTGATCGCCCGCAACCGCGCGCCGGGTCTGAACCGTGCCTTTGACGCGGAGCAGTGGGGGTTTGTGCCCGGCAATAGCTGGCAGCAGGCCAAGGACGAGGCACGGGACAGGGAGTTCCACGGCAGCTACGACATCTGGGGCGGCGACGTGGATCCCCAGGCCGTGGGCATCGCCCGCTCCAACGCCCACAAGGCCGGTGTGGCGGAGGATATCCGCTTCGAGGTGGCGGACATGCGCACCTTCCACCGGGACAGCCCCTACGGCCAGCTGGTGACCAACCCGCCCTACGGCCAGCGCCTGATGGAAAAGCAGGAGGCGGAGGAGCTGTACCGGGAGTTCGGCAAGGTGTGGCGGCGTTTGCCGGAGGGCTGGCGCACGCTGGTGCTTTCCAGCCACACGGAGTTCGAGCGCACCTTCGGCCAGCAGGCCGCCAAAAAGAGGAAGCTGTACAACGGCATGATCAAGTGTGATGTATTCATGTACGGGAATAAAGTATAAAGAGGTATGCACCCAAAGCCTCCCTCTGTGAGGGAGGGTGGCGCGAAGCGCCGGAGGGAGTCGGGGCGTTAAGAAAACATGCCAGTGGCATGTTTTTAGCCTCCGATCGCGGCGGCTATGCCGCCGCAGCATCCATCTGGTGCTATACCGCACCACCTTAAATTCTCTCCCCCAGTCTCGCTTGCGCTCGCCAGCCCCCTCACAGAGGGGGCCGAAATTCGAGCCTAATGTCCCTGTGACATTACCACAACTGCCACAAGCAAAATTCAACCTTTGTTCATCCAATTTCCCACAGCGCTGATACAATATAAAAAAACACTCTGCGGAGGGGATGCTATTGTGAAGCACGTATTTATTATCAATCCCAATGCCGGAAAGCATGACAGCCGGCAGCGCATCTACGACATGGCGGAAGCCCTGCGGGAGAAGCACGGGCAGGAGGTGCAGTGCATCCTCACCAAGAATCAGGGCCACGCCACCGAGCTGGCCCGCAAGCTGTGCCAGACCGGCGACGACCTGCGGTTCTATGCCTGCGGCGGCGACGGCACCGCCAACGAGGTGGCCAACGGCGTCATCGGCTATGACAACGCCGCCATGACCGTGATCCCCGTGGGCACCGGCAACGACTTCCTGAAGAACTTCGGCAGTGCCGCCGCCCAGTTCGAGGATGCGGAGAACCTGTGGGACAGCCCGCAGTTCCCCATGGACGCCATCGACGTGAACGGCCGTGTGGCGCTGACCATCGCCTGCTCCGGCATCGATGCCCGCGTGGCTGCCGACGTACATAAATACAGCGAAAGTCCGCTGCTGGACGGCAAGGCCAGCTACATCGCCTCGCTGGCGGTGAACTTCCTGTTCAAGGGCATCGCCTCCCACTGGACGGTGGAGCTGGACGGCGTGGCCGTGGAGGGCGACTATTCGCTGGTGGCGGTGTGCAACGGCCGGTACTACGGCGGCGGCTTCATGCCGGTGGCCGAGGCCCGGATGGACGACGGCGTGCTGAACACGCTGGTGGTGAAGAAGGTCAGCCGCGTCACCTTTGCCAAGTTCGTGGGGCCGTATTCCCGGGGCGAGTACGCCAAATTCCCCGCCTATGCCCATTGCTCCACGCCGAAGGTGATCCGCATCCACTCGGAAAAGCCGGATATCGTCACCTGCCTGGACGGCGAGTGCATCACCGGCAGCGACGTGACCATCCGCCTGTGCGACAAGAAGCTGAATTTCTTCGGCCCGGAGGGCTGCTCCTGCAACGCCACGGCGAGATAGCTGGCATTGCCTTTGCCTCCCCTGTGTAAGGGGAGGTGGCAAAAATCTTTGATTTTTGACGGAGGGGTTGTCCGTTGGACGACAATCCCCCAGTCTCGCTTGCGCTCGACAGCCCCCTTTACACAGGGGGGCCTTTCGTAGCGCGGCAGTTCGTTTGTGAATTTTTTATGATATTTGCATTTTCCCCCTTGAAATTCAGGAAAAGTGTGGTATGATAATCAGCGTTAGCACTCAAAGGAATCGAGTGCTAACGCTGAATCTGTTTTCGTAATGAAATAAAACATATAAGGAGGCAACCAACTATGAAGCTGACACCGCTTGCTGACCGTGTGGTGCTGAAGATGACCGAGGCCGAGGAGACCACCAAGGGTGGCATCATCCTGACCGGAAGCGCCAAGGAGAAGCCCTCTGTGGCAGAGGTGATCGCCGTGGGCCCCGGCGGCACCGTGGACGGCAAGACCGTTACCATGTCCGTGAAGCCCGGCGACAAGGTCATTACCGACAAGTATGCCGGAACCAAGGTCATGCTGGACGAGGTGGAGTACATCATCGTCAAGCAGGGCGACATTCTGGCGATCGTGGAGTGATTCTTATAAGGGGGATGAAATCCCCCTTATATATCCCCCCTCACCAGTTGACATCGGTCACTGGTGTCGTCGCCCCGGGCGACTGAGCCGGGGTATTTTTCCGACGTACACGCCGCCGGAAAAATAATCAAAATCGTTTGCCGCCGCAGGCGGCAAAGCAGGGGAGACCCCTGCACCCCTTTATCTCACTAATTTGGAGGCAATGTTTTATGTCTAAGATCATTAAGCGCGGCGACGAAGCCCGCAAGGCGCTGGAGTCCGGCGTTAACCAGCTGGCCGATACCGTAAAAGTCACCCTGGGCCCCAAGGGCCGCAACGTGGTGCTGGATAAGAAGTTTGGCTCTCCCCTCATCACCAATGACGGCGTGACCATCGCCAAGGAGATTCAGCTGGACGATCCCTTTGAGAACATGGGCGCACAGCTGGTGCGCGAGGTGTCCACCAAGACCAACGATGTGGCTGGCGACGGCACCACCACCGCCACCCTGCTGGCACAGGCCATGATCCGCGAGGGTCTGAAGAATCTGGCCGCCGGCGCCAACCCCGTCGTCATGAAGAAGGGTATGGCCAAGGCTGTGGACGCCGCCGTGGCCGCCATCAAGGCCCAGAGCCAGAAGGTCAACGGCACCGACGATATCGCCCGCGTGGGCGCCGTCTCCTCCGGTGACGAGAACATCGGCAAGCTGATCGCCGAGGCCATGGAGAAGGTCTCCGCCGACGGCGTCATCACCATCGAGGAGTCCAAGACCGCCGAGACCTACAGCGAGGTCGTGGAAGGCATGATGTTCGACCGCGGCTATATCACCCCCTACATGGTCACCGATACCGAGAAGATGGAAGCCATCGTGGACGATCCCTATATCCTGATCACCGATAAGAAGATCTCCGTCATCTCCGACATTCTGCCCCTGCTGGAGCAGATGCTGCAGAGCGGCAAGAAGCTGTTCATCATCGCCGAGGACGTGGAGGGCGAGGCTCTGTCCACCCTGCTGGTGAACCGCCTGAAGGGCGTGCTGAACGTGGTGTGCGTCAAGGCGCCCGGCTTCGGCGATCGCCGCAAGGAGATGCTGCAGGATATCGCCATCCTGACCGGCGGCCAGGTCATCAGCGAGGAGCTGGGTCTGACCCTGAAGGATACCACCGTTGATATGCTGGGCCGTGCCCGCCAGATCAAGGTCACCAAGGAGAACACCATCATCGTGGACGGCATGGGCGACCAGCAGGCCATCAAGGATCGTGTGTCCCAGATCCGCGCCCAGATCGGCGTCACCACCAGCGAGTATGACAAGGAGAAGCTGCAGGAGCGTCTGGCCAAGCTGGCCGGCGGCGTGGCTGTCATCAAGGTGGGCGCTGCTACCGAGACCGAGATGAAGGAAAAGAAGCTGCGCATCGAGGATGCCCTGAACGCTACCAAGGCCGCCGTTGAGGAAGGCATCGTGGCTGGCGGCGGCACCATCTTCGTCAACGTGATCCCCGCTGTCACCGCTCTGCTGAAGAGCACCGAGGGCGACGAGAAGGTGGGCGTGCAGATGGTAGCCAAGGCGCTGGAGGAGCCCATCCGTCAGATCGCCGCCAACGCCGGTATCGACGGCTCCGTGGTGCTGGAGAAGGTTCGCAGCAGCCGCAAGACCGGCTATGGCTTCGACGCCTATAAGGAAGTGTACTGCGACATGATCGCCAGCGGCATCGTGGATCCCGCCAAGGTGACCCGCAGCGCGCTGGAGAACGCCGCCAGCGTGTCCGGCATGGTGCTGACCACCGAGTCTCTGGTGGCCGACAAGCCCGAGCCTCCCGCACCCGCTGCTGCTCCCGGCATGGGTGACATGGGCGGCATGTATTGATGCCCCATACAAAGCAATAAAAAAATCTGCCCGCGCTATGCGGGCAGATTTTCTTATTCACCCTATCGTCTCCGTCCGGAAGGAGCGGATCAGCCACGTGCCGTCCACATTTTCCAACGTCAGTACGGTATAATTGCGGCTGCTTCCTTCCTGCGTCCAGAAGCGCACGGTGTCGCCCAGCTTCTCACCGCCGTCGGGCTGGAACATGCCGGGGCCCCAGTCGCTGGTGAAGTTGTAGTAGGCGTCATATTCCGGCAGGTACAGCACGCCCTCGGTGTTGGTCAGGTCGGCGGTAGTGATACCCGCGTACTTTTGCAGCGTGGCGTCCACGGCTGCCCGGGGATACCGGCGGGTGGGCGTGGGAATGGAGGTCAGCGAGGGCATAAAGTCCTCCTCGGCCTGAAAGGGAAAGTCCTCCAGCTGCGCCAGTGCCTCGAACTGCGCCTGATCCTCCGCGTTGTCCACCCGTAGGAGCTCATCGTTGGGGTAGTATCGCAAAAACTCCGCCAGTGACAGCTCCTCCGCCCGGTCATAGTAGGAGGTAAAGAAACAGCTGATCTCCGTGGAGGAGTTGGCTCCGGTGGCCTCGTCATAACGCTCCGAGGCAAATGCCTCCTGTGCCTGCGCCAGTTCGTCGTCCGTCAAGGCTTCCGCGCCTTCGGTCAGCACCTGAGACGCCGCGGCGTCGTTTGCCTCGCCGTCAACGGCGTTGCTGCTTGCGCCGTCAGAAGCGGTGCCGCCGCATCCTGCCAGAAGCAGCAGGGCAGAAAGAAGAAAAGCCAACAGCCATCGTTTCATAGGGATCCCTCCTTATTTGTGATATCCCAAGTATAGCATACAAACCGTGGGATGGCAAGAGCGCACCAGCCGCACCCAAAATTTTTCAAAAAGGTATTGACAAAACACGGCAGTATATGCTATAGTAATTCGTGCCTGTCGAGAGCATATGGCGGCGTAGCTCAGTTGGCTAGAGCATGCGGTTCATACCCGCAGTGTCACCGGTTCGAATCCAGTCGCCGCTACCATCGCGGGAGAGATGGAAACATCTCTCCCGCACCCCTCGATAGGGTTATGGCCCGTTGGTCAAGTGGTTAAGACACGGCCCTTTCACGGCTGTAACATGGGTTCGAGTCCCGTACGGGTCACCACTTCGGCAATCCGTATGGGTTGCCGAATATACGGAGGCTTAGCTCAGCTGGTTAGAGCGCCTGCTTCACACGCAGGAGGTCACTGGTTCGAGTCCAGCAGTCTCCACCAAGAAAAACCTCGTAACCATGCGGGTTACGAGGTTTTTTCATTTTCTGACTTTTTGGCATTTGTTAGTAACGTGTTAGTAACCGCGTTTATCAGCGTTTCCGGGTCAAGGTGTGTGTAGACATTGGCGGTGGTGGAATAATTGGCATGGCCGAGGACTTTTTGAAGAATTTCAGGGGCAAGACCTTCCTTGACTGCGCGGGTGGCGTAAGTGTGCCGCGTGGCGTGGGGGGTCTTTCTTTTTATCTTGAGCTTTTCCAGCAGCGGGTAGTAGTCCCGGCGGCGGAAGTTGGCGGGCACTTTCTGCCCCTCGTAGCCGGACAGGAGCAGATCGCCATCGGCCTTCTGGGCGAAGTATTCAAAGTACGGCTTTCCCTCCGGCCTGATGGGAATAATGCGATTCCGGCCGGCTTCTGTTTTCTCGCCGCCCACCACATAATCCTTGTGGTAGTCCTTCAACGGCAAGCTGAACAACTCGCCGATGCGCATGCCGGTGGCAAGGAGCATGAGGACGATCTTGGCGGCGTCGCTGCCGTCCTTCTCCAGCTTTTTGATCTCGGCGGCGGTGAAAATCTCTTTCTCCTTTTTGACGTTTTCCGGCAGCTTCACAAACCGGGCAAAGTTGGTGGTGCAGATCTCCTCGCGCACGGCCCATGTGGACATTTGGGTAATAAGCTGCTTGTATTTATTCACCGTGGAATGGCTCTTATCCATGTACTTATCAAGGACGGCCTGAAAGTCTGCGGTGCGGAGGCTGCGGAACTTCCGGTCGTGCAGCGGCTCGAATACATCATAGGCGCGGTCGTAGGATTCAACGCCCTTCTCGCCGATCTCGCGGTAGTGTTCCACCTTCCATTCCTCAAAGACTTCCTTGAAGGTCATATTATATCGTTCGGTAAGGCTTTTGCCGGAGAGCTTTTCCAGTGCGGCCAGCGCGTCGGTTTTCTTTTCGTAGTAGCCAATGATAACACGGTTCTTGGAGGCTGCCCACGGCCTTTTGCGGCGGCCTGAGAGCTTATAGACACTTCCGGCACCGTTGGGGCGCTTCAACGCCTTGCGGGGCGCTGCGGCCTGCTTTTTCCCGCACCACGGGCAAAAGGCGGATGAATCCGGCATTTCCTGTTTGCATGTTTTGCAAAGCATTTGACATTCCTTTCCGGGTATGCTACCATAAAAGGGTAGACTACTCCCTGTGGTAAGGCGGATATGTTCTACACGACTGCTCCGGTGTGCAAGACCGGGGCAGTCTTTTTTGATTTTATGTGCGTTTCGCGTTGTAGGGATTGCCGCAGCTTCTTCGCCCGTCAATATGCTCCATCAGGGCTTTTTCGGGGCTAATCTCCATTCCCATTGTGTCCAGAATGACATCAAGCCCTTCGCGGCGGGCGAGTTTTGCGGCGGGGACAAAATCGCTGTCTCCCGCAATAAGGACAATTTGATCGACCTGCTTTTTGTAGGCAAGGGACGCAATGTCGATGCCCAGCTTCATGTCGACGCCTTTTTGCTGAATCGTCGGGACAAAATGCTTTAATTCAAGCGTATCTTTTGTCAATGTGCCGGAACAGATTTTTTTCACAGCGTCATAGTTTAGCGTATAGACGGCATTACCAACATCCAATTCTCCCAGCCGCAGGGCCACCTTACGGCGCTGGCGCAGCTCAGAGAGAAACTTGGTCATCCATTTGTATTCGGCGGAAGCACGCATATTGACGCTTTTCCCGGTGAGCGGATGATACATCTGCTTGTCTACAGGCTGACAGTCATAATAAAAGAGACGGTATAGCTCGTGTTCTTGTTTGTGTTCCTTCAGGTGCCGCCAACAGTATGTAATGAGGGCGTCGGCGGCTTCTTTGGGCTCATGTTCGCCCCACAAGTGCTTTGCACGTTTGCGGTAAAAACCGCCGTCAACAAGAATCGCAGTTTTTGACATAGTTCCCACTCTCCGTATAAAATCTAAAGCCCTTAGAACAGGCACTCCCCTGATCGTGGGGGACCTATTCCAAGGGCTTGTTAGGCACAACAGGCGGAACGGCGGTGCGTTCTTTGTTGTACGTTAAATAATATGTCCTCTGGATCAAAAAGTCAACCCGTTTTTATGATATTTGTACAAAATAACGAAACGATATGCCGCTATTCCGTTATTTGTTTGCGTTTTTTGAAGGTTCTGCCGGAATTTAGCTAAGGTAAATAGTCCTGAAAGAGAAAGTTCGCATCGACCCGGAGGGCACCGAACAGGGCGCATAGCACCTGCGGCTTCGGAAAACTGATGCCGTTTTCATAGTTGGTAATGGCGCTGGGGGTTACGCCCACCAACGCGGCCAACTCCTTGCAGGACATGCCACGCTTTTTTCGGGCTTGTTTGATGCGGATACCGATACTCATAGTTGTCACCTCACCACGACTGGATATGACACGCTTTTACCATTTTAAACAGATGCATAAGACTGGCAGAAACCTCTTTCATAACCGGAATGAACTCCATGAGCTCAAAAGCGTCGTGCGGCGAATATGGAGCTTTGTAGTAGTTGTATCCACATTGCGGATTAACCAAAAGATCACCGAATGCACAGGTGCATGCAAAAATTGGATTCTCAGAGAAAGATCGAATAATATCTGCGTTTCCACCAGCCCATTCTGCGCGTAGCTTACCCTTTTTCATAATTTGAGAATAGAGAGCTGTACGCTGGTCGAATAAGATTCTGCTTGCTTCCGTTGTAAGACGTGTCGAGAAGATGTGCGGGAGAATACTTGCTGCAAGCCTTTTTCTATCTTCGTCGCACTTCTTCTTGTCGGGGCTCCACCACGCAGTGACATTTCCTTTGTAGCAACACATGGTTGCGAAATCGCATATGACGTAAGCTAAAGGAAGCACTTCAAAAGAAACATTGGCGCTGACGACCGGCGAATTTCCTACAGTGGAAATAATACTGAAAACACAGTCATCAAAAAAAGACTGGGTCATTCTTCCACGCATACCCTTTAACTGCATTCGTGGTTGCATTTTGGTTTCCTCCTCTGTTTACAGATCTTCTTTTTTCTTGTCTAATATAAGGCCTTGTGCAAGTCCTGCTGCGCAGAGAAGCGGGACGCAAATATTGCAAATTTTCACAAAGGTGTTCGACCTGTCCCAATTATCTCGCGGCGTAATACCGAGAGATTTGGGAGTAACATCGCCAAGTGTGATGGTATATACCACATCATCGATATCCACGCTAAGGGGCTTACCGGGCCGGATGCTGATATCAACACTTTTTTCGTGTCCACCGGAAAAGGTGATTGCCGCAATGGTGTATGTCGTCTCTGTGGAAGGACGACTGCTGTCATAGTCAGTGTCTGTACTTACAAACAGGAGCGCAGGCAGATACTGATCTGTGCTCCATTCACTGCATCGAACTGCTACATGGACATTATATGAGCCGTCTGGCACGAAATTGTTTAATGAATCCCAGACATTCCAGATGGTGCATATTCCTACAGCCAGAAATACTAATAGTGATTTTCCGTCAAACAGATGGTCAGTCAGCTTCGCTTTTCCTCTGAGAACGGCGACAATTTGGGAGCAAACGGCAAAGATGGTTGCAAGTGCCGCCAGAGCATATACAACACGAAAAACGGCCACAGCCATGTCCTCCTTACATCGGGATAGGGAAACGGCGCTTGGTGATAACACGACCCTGACAGATCAGGGTGCGGTTACTGCTGGGGCCGAGGATCACATCAGCGTCGGAACGCTTCCGGTTGAGAGAGAACAGGTACACCATACCCAGCGGGTCACGGTAATACTGCTTGCAGACGGTGCCGCTATCCACGCAGAAAATACCAATGTCGCCGTTGACCATAGCGTCGTGGTTGACAAAGACGATGGAGCCATCCGGGAAATACGGTTCCATGGAATCGCCCTGAAGGCGGACGGCAAAAGCAGCGCCCTGGGGATCGTCTGGCTTGAGGGTGTACGGCTCAAAATCCACACCCATGGTAGGGACAGCGATACCGGCGGCGGCAGGCTCCGCGTAGAGGTTGATGACCTTCGGTTCATCCTCCAGCATGGCACCGTTCATAAAGCGGGCTTCGTCCTCCATGCGGGCCAGCTCCGTATCGGTCAGGTCGCGCACGGCCTGACGGCCCCAGTTGTCCAATTTATCATAATCCCGCGCCATGCGCATTGCCTCGTCCGACACGGACGGGGCTTTTTCATCGTTTTCGGCTGTGTCTGTATACGGTTTTTCCCACGGAAGACTGTCTATAAGTTCTTCTTGCTCCTGCGCGATTTCTTTTATGGCGGCTTTGACAGCACTTGCTTTGTTTTGCTGCGGCTTCGCACCATTTAACCAGTTTGCAATTGTCGATTGGTGTACACCAGAGCGTCTTGAGAGCTGATAGACGGTCAAATTATAACGCGACAGCTGATTTTCAAGCCAAGTGGCAAATTCCACAAATATCGCCTCCTAAAATCGTCTAATATTACACGTAAAATACTCTATAAAACAATTGACAATGCTCTAATATTGCTCTATAATTACTCTTGCGAACGGAGGAAGCAATCTAAAACTGCTACAAAAGGCAAAATTGTGCAGTGGCACCGTAGACTGTTTTTAGCAAAACTACCGTACCACAAATACTCTAATTTGTCAATAGAATACTCTAAATTAAGGAGGGGGATAGTTTGGGTTTTCCTGAAAACCTTGCTCGTTTGCAGGCGGAGCGGGGCGAGACAAATTACCGGCTTGCAATGGCTGTTGGTGTACACCAGACCTCGATTAAAAACTGGAAGTGCGGAATTAGTAGGCCGCAATACAGACACCTCGCCGCGATAGCAGATCATTTTGAAGTTTCCGTGGCTGATCTGCTGAAGAAAAACTAAAAACAGCCCGCGGGAGTACTTGCCTTTTATGGAGCGCCCGAAATGAGAAAACGGGAGGCTGCCACCTCCCGCATCTCGTCTGGCTTTGTCTGCACCATGTTGCTGCTGCTGGCAGACAGCACTTGGCATGGCCGCAACGCTTACGCGCCGAACGGGTGGGGCCACCACCCCTGCCGAGCGGTTACCGCAGACACAGGGAAGGCGTAATGACGCCGGAGAGCATACCCTCGATGGCAATCACGTCCTTTCCCGCCCATGGGCGTTCCCTAAAGGGCAAGTACCAGTATGACAGAGCGGGCACCCAAACGCAACGCATAAAAACAGCCCGCGGACGGCGGGCAGGGAGGTGAGAGGAATGGGGATTGTAGGGCCGATGGGCGTATACGGGGCTGCGAATGACACAGACCTGACGCAGCACCTTGTTGCAGAACTGCGCAAGGCGATGGAAGCCAAGAGCGCAGCGCAGCGGGACGCGAACGGAAACAAATATGTGCCGGTGGACTATTTCGTGGTGTGGCAGACCGTGGAGCTGCTTGAGCGCCGTCTACTGCCGACCGACCAGCAGCCCGACAAGGGTATCACGGAGATCACTTGATACCTCCGCTGTATCGCAAATGAGGTGCAAGGCGGCATCCAGCGGCATTTCATCAGTAAGCTGCGGAAGCTGTAATGCGGCTTGCCATAGTTCCGGGTGATCTCGGAACAGAGGAAACAGTTCATTGGCGATGGCGCGGTTCATGCGGCGGTCATAACAGTCGACGCGCAAATGGGACAGGTTCTGCGCGACGAATTGGCGCAGGGGCTGCCCGTCAAGTTCCAGCCGGTCTTGCCGGGAGTTGGCGATGTAGTCAGGAAAAGAGGCGTATATGCCGCGACATGGCCACAGAGGGGCATCCTCCCGGTGTTCATAGACCCATGACAAAGCACACCATGACATGACCTCGCACAGCGTTTCCGACAGCCAACGATAGGCACTGCACACGGGCTTATGGATCACGAAGTGGCACAGCTCATGGGCGAACTGGTAGATATGCTGCTGGGGGTAATTCCCCTCGGTGGACAGGAAAATCAACTGGGCACCGGAAAAGCATTGCGGTGTTTCCGAAGAATTCAGAACAGTCAGGCGCGGGTATTGGCGGAGAATGTCTTTTCCGAAGATGTTTTCAAAGGCAAGGCAAACACCGCCCAGCGTGGCGGACATTGCGAAAGCACAATCGGGCGAAAATCCACCGGATTCTAATGATGCAGCAACAGCCCAGTTCTCATTTGGCGCATAGAAAATTGGATAAAAAATCACAAGAACACCGCCTTTCCTCTCAATTCTACCATGAAAGGACAGACGGCACAAGAAAAACCACCTTACCACAGGAAGGAGAAACCAATGATCGAGACATTAACACTGAATCAGACCGCCGCGTATCTGCGGCAGCATGGCCTGAGCATTTCCAATCCGGCGCTGGCCAACGGCATCCAGCAGGGGCAGTATCCGTTCGGCATCTGCATCGTCAGCGCGGAGGGCTGCCGGTCGTTCCAGATTTTCAAGACGCTGCTGGACAAATGGATCGCAGAAAGGACGGTGTGCGCATGATCGCCTACATCATGATCTATATCGGGGCGCTGACCGTGGCCGTGAAGTTCATGCACCTGATCGACCGGCTGGAAGGGCGGCGGTGATGAACAGTGGAGACATATCTTGAATTTCTCCGCTCCAAGATCGTGCTGGCCAGTGAGACAGGCTTTACGCTGCCGCCGGAGGAGATCAACCCGGCGCTGAAGCCGCACCAGCGGGACGCTGTTTTATGGGCGCTGCGGGGCGGCAGGCGGGCGCTGTTTGAGAGCTTCGGCCTCGGCAAGACCGTGCAGGAGCTGGAGTTCTGCCATCAAGCGGTGCGCCACGAGGGCGGCAAAGCGCTGATCGTGCTGCCGCTGGGCGTCCGGCAGGAGTTCACGCGGGACGCGGTGGAGCTGCTGCATTACGCGGCGCCGGAGTACATCACCACCATGGCGGAAGCGGACAGCGCCGCCGGAGATATCTTAATGACCAACTATGAGCGGGTACGGGACGGGGACATAGATCCCACGCGGTTCACGGCCGTGGCGCTGGATGAAGCGTCTGTGCTGCGTTCCTTTGGCAGCAAGACCTACCAGACGTTTCTGCCGAAATTTCAGGGCGTGAAGTACAAGCTGGTTTCCACGGCGACACCATCGCCCAACCGGTACAAGGAGCTGATCCACTACGCCGGGTATCTGGAGATCATGGACACGGGACAGGCCCTGACACGGTTTTTCCAGCGGGACAGCACCAAGGCCAACAACCTGACGCTGTACCCCCACAAGGAGGACGAATTCTGGCTGTGGGTGTCGAGCTGGGCGCTGTTCATCGGGAAGCCCTCTGACCTGGGCTATGACGACACCGGCTATGCGCTGCCGCCGCTGGATGTGCGGACGCACATCGTGCGGGGCCGGTATGGCGAGGACGCCGACCGGGACGGTCAGTTCAAGCTGATGCACGACGCGGCGGTATCGCTGGCGGAAGCGTCACGGGAAAAGCGGGAGAGCATTGACGCTCGTGTGGCCGTGGCGAAAGATATCGTGGACAGTGATCCGGAAGCGCACTTTATCCTGTGGCACGATCTGGAGGCGGAGCGGCACGCCATCTGTAAGGCCCTGCCGGACACCGTGGACATCTACGGCAGCATGGACTATACCCAGCGGGAGAAGCGGGTGATCGACTTCTCAGAGGGCCGCTGCCGGCTGTTTGCCACCAAAAAGAGCTTGAGCGGCAGCGGGTGCAACTTCCAGCGCCATTGCCACAGGGCGATTTTCGTCGGTATCGACTATGAATTTAACGATTTTATTCAGGCGGTACACCGTATCTATCGCTTTCTCCAGACGGAGCAGGTGGTGATCGACATTATTTACACGGCGGCGGAAGATCCCATCTACCGTGTGCTGATGGAGAAATGGAAGCAGCACGAGTACCTGCAAGGCAAGATGCGGGAGATTGTGCAGAAATACGGCTTGAGCGGTTCCGCCCAAACGGAGCGCATGGCCAGAAGCATAGGAGTGAAGCGCGTGGAAGTGAAAGGCAAAAATTACACGCTGGTGAATAACGACTGCGTGGAGGAAACGGCAAGGATGGCCGAAAACAGCGTGGACATGATCCTGACCTCCATCCCGTTTTCCAACCACTACGAATACACCCCCAGCTATAACGACTTCGGCCACAACGAGGATACCCGCCGGTTCTTTGAGCAGATGGACTATCTCAGTCCCAATCTGCTGCGGGTGCTGAAGCCGGGGCGCGTGTTCTGCTGCCACGTCAAGGATCGGGTGCTGTTCGGCAACGCCACCGGCATGGGGATGCCTACCATGGAGCCATTCCACGCCATGTGCATCCGGCACTATATGCAGCACGGCTTTGCCTATTTCGGCATGATTACCGTGGTGACGGATGTGGTGCGGGAGAACAACCAGACGTACCGGCTTGGCTGGACGGAGCAGTGCAAGGACGGTTCCAAGATGGGCGTCGGCTGTCCGGAGTACATTCTTTTATTCCGGAAGTTGCCCACCGACCGGAGCAAAGCCTACGCCGATGAGCCGGTACATAAGACCAAAGAGGAGTACACCCGCGCCCAGTGGCAGATAGACGCCCACGGGTATTGGCGCTCCTCCGGCGACCGACTGATGACGAAAGAGGAGATCATGGCCATGGACACCGGCAAGATCCAGGCGGCCTACCGCAAGTACAGCCGAGGCACGGTGTATGACTACGCCGAACATGTCCGCATGGCGAAGGAGTTGGACGAAAACGGGAAGCTGCCCGCCACCTTCATGGTGGTGGCTCCCGGAAGCTGGACGGATGAGGTATGGGACGACATTAACCGGATGCGCACCCTGAATACCACCCAGAGCCAGCGCCGCCAGCAGCTCCATGTCTGCCCTCTCCAGCTGGATATCGTAGACCGCTGCATCAACCGGTACAGCAACCCCGGCGACCTTGTGTATGATCCCTTCGGCGGGATCGGCACGGTGCCGCTGGAGGCGGTCAAATCGGGGCGAAAGGGTCTTGCTTGTGAGCTGAACAACGGATATTTCCGTGACGCTGTGGGCTACCTTCAGGAGTTTGAGCGGGAGGACATGAACATTTCCCTGTTCGACCTGATGGGGGAGGTGTCGGGATGAGCACAAAGCGGAAGGTCGTGGACAAGCGGCTGACGCTGTTCCGCACCTGCGGCGTTTGCGGAAAGAGCTTCGTTACTACGGCGGATACGCCGTGGGTACGTCAGGTGCCGCGAGACGGGAAACGGCAGGCCACCACCTACTACTGCTCCACAACCTGTTATCAGGCCAGCTACAAGTACAAGGGGTGGTATGACGGGAAAACCGAGGAGCGCCGCCGGGAGCGGGAGAAAAAGCGCCCTGACCGGTCGGCCTATATGGCCAAGTGGCGGGCCGAACACCGCGACCACATTCGGGAGTACAACCGTGAACGAGAGCGGCAGTACAGGCTTACAGATCCAGAGGGCTGGCGGGCAGACAAGCGATACCAAAAGAAAAAGAGCCGCCTGAAAGCGAAACAGGAGGTGGTGGTATGAGCGTGATGCAGGAGTACCCGGTGACACCGCAAAGCCCCTGTACGCCGGACTGCCCGGACAGAAGCGGCGACTGCATGCTGCATTGTCCCCACGGGTACGCCGAGTACCGGACGGCGCGGGACAAGGTGTACGCCGCACGGGCCGCAGTCGCCGAGGCCTTGCGGATCGCCAGCGCCGGAAAGCGGAAAGCTTCCGTGAAGAAGGCCAGAATGAAGCACAGGCACAAGAGATGATTTTGCGGGTAACGCCCGCTGAAAAGGAGGAATTATTTTGCAGATCGAAAACCGAGAAGAGGCCCAGCGGTCTATCTTGCAGATGTGCCGGGGCGCCTTTCAGGAGCGCGTGGACTACGAAATGCCGCACCTGATGGAAAACATCTTCGACCCCAACACAGCTGCCAAGGCAAAGCGCAAGGTGACCATCACGCTGGAGCTTTGCCCCGACGACACCCGCCAGAACATCGTGGTCAACTGTCTGGTCAAGACGACGCTGGCCCCGTCCAACCCCGCTACCACGATGCTGTACGCCGTGGACGAGCATACGGTGGTGGAGATGGTGCCGCAGATTCCCGGCCAGATTGCCGTTGACGGCAGCGAACAGGAAGCACCGGCCCGCTTGAAGCTGGTCAATTTTGAATAAAAAGGAGAAAGAATCATGTTGAAGGAAGCCATTGAGAAGATCGAGGAACTGGCAAAGCCGGAAATTTTTACGGAGGCATGCGGCAGGTCTTATGTGGTAGGTAAGGACGGCGAGACGCGGGAGATCATCCCGGAGGCGGTCTATCAGGATTGCCTGGCGCTGAACAGTCTGGACGCACTGGTGCAGATGGTCAGGACGGAGGGCGTCCGTGGTGATCGCAGTGCGGACAAGCTGTACCTGTCCGTGAAGGATCACATGACCGTGGCCTGCTTCGGCCATCCGCAGAAGGATTTGCGGGAGGCGCGTATTTTCTACTACGAGGCACAGGCGAAGGACGTTCCCGGCTGGGACGGCGAGGTGAAGATGGCCTTTGACAAGGCGGCTGTGGCCTTGCAGACCCGTTTTCAGGATGGCGGAGACCGTGATTACACCCTGACGCTGCTGAGCCAGATCACTTGCGGCGCGAAAGTCACATACAACGACATTGGCGTGGCGACGACAGTGGTCACACAGAAGGGCGTTTCGCTCCAGCAGAACAGCACCATCCGCCCGCTGGTGAAGCTGCGGCCTTACCGTACCTTCCAAGAGGTGGAACAACCGGAGGGCCTGTTCCTGATCCGCATTGACGAGCGGGGCATCACCTTCACGGAGGCGGACGGCGGCATGTGGAAGCTGGCGGCCCGCAAGACCGTCAAGGCATATCTGGAGGAAGCGCTGAAGGACATGATCGACGACGGCCGTGTGGTCGTGATGATGTAAGTAAAAAAAGCCCCGGCGGAGCTGGCACTCCGTCGGGGCGGGCAAAACCCTTGAAAAAGATTTTACAGGAACAGTTTACCGCCCTTTGGGGCGGATGTCAAGAAAAGAGGTTTGAAATGGCACAAATTAAGATAGACCCGGACGCATTGCGCGAATGGGTGGAATCCAGGCCGGAGAGCCGGAAGGAACTGGCAGAATCCATTGGGCGCACGACCAGCGTGTTTAGTAACGCCTACGCCCGTGGCGAAATGAATGAGGTTGTCCTTTCGTTTTTGCGTAAGACCTACGGCTTGCCGGAAGATGCTTTCCTTCCTAAGGAAAAGACGGCTGTCGTTCTGGGGGGGGCATCAACCTACCATCTGACATTATCTGTGCATCCGGACAGGCTTCGGCTGGGCGTCTCCTTTGGCGAGGAGGAGATGGTGTACGCTTGGGCAAAGATCTTCGGCGACACGGAGCTGGATCTGATCAAGTCCATCAGCTACGCGGCGCACATGTGCTATAAGTTCGCGGAGCAAAAGACGCTGAAAGGATAAGTCAATCATGTACCGATGCAATGCGACCGGGCGGGAATTCGAGGAACCCCGGTATGATCCCGATTTTTGGGACAAAGGCCACGGGGCGAAGGTGTGTCCCTGCTGCGGCGACACCGACTTTGAAGAGGTCTATCCCTGCGATATCTGCGACAGCTATTCCAGCTGGGATGAATGCGGTTTTGTAGAGCACTACCAGACATGGTATCTCTGCCCGGACTGTCGGAGGATCGCCATCATCAACCTGTTTGAAAAAGGCGCTCAGGAGTTGGGCGACACGGAAGGGGCTTGGCTGGACGATGTGCTGGACGGCAACAGCTGGGCGGATTTGAAGAAAATTTATGAGGAGGCAAAGAAAAATGGCACTGTTACCCTTTGAAGAACTGATTAAGGTCGATGTACGGCCTTTCTGCGAGACGCGGAAGGCCAAGGACGACAACGGAAACGTGGTGGATATCCCCTATCTGAATTGGGCCAAGTGCGTGAAGCTGCTGCACGAGCATGGCGCAAAGGACGTATGGTTCACGCCCCGCGTCTGCCCGGAGACGAAAACCTATCTATGGCCGCAAGCGGACGTGACCACCCGGAAGGGCTACAAGACGCAATGCTGGTTCGTCAGCGTGGAGATCCATATTGACGAGCTGGTGTTCAACATGGACACGCCGCTGCTGAACGGGGCGCTGGTGGTCTATGAGGACACGCTGAACCAGCTGCGTATTTCCAACGCGCAGGCCCGCGCCTTCGTGAAGGGTGTGGGCCTGCGGACGGGGCTGGGCTTCGACCTGTGGGCCGAGAGCGGCGACGGGGACGACGGCGAGGACGATCTGAGCCGCCACAGCATCTGGGCCATCCGGGAGCGGCTGGAGCGGGCCATTACCGCCAAGGAAAAGGCGGGGCTGGATCACAAAGACCTGCTGGCCGCCCTGCGGATCAACGACAAGCAGCTGAACCAGCTGATGGGCTACTTCGCCAAGCTGGACGGCCTTGAGAAAGCGGTGAGCAAGCTGTGATCCACGATCAGGACAGGAGCGGGTGGTTCGGGGCATCGGACACGGCCACCATCATGGGATCGTGGGAGACGGAGACGTTCCGAAAGTGGTGGGCGGTGAAGCTGGGCATCCGGCAGGATCACTACACCAACGCCGCCATGCAGGCGGGCACGGCCTATGAACACAAGATTCTGGACGCGATGGGGGTAAAGACCCGCGACCGCCAGATCAAGGTTTACGCCCTGCGGCTGCGGGTGAACTACGACGGGGACGATGCCCAGACCGTTACGGAGGTCAAGACCTACAGCAAGGCTCCCTTCAAGGTGAGCCGCGCCTACTGGATGCAGTGTCAGGTGGAGATGTTCGCCAGTGGGTGGGGCCTGCGGCGGCGGAAGATGTGCCGGATCGCGGCCTATCCGGTCGGCGAAGCGGAGAAGCAGAACTTCTTTTTGCCCGTCGACCCCGGCAGGATCAGCCTGTGGCCCGTGGAGTACGATGAGACGTGGGTGGAGGAGAAGTATCTGCCCCGGCTGCGGTATCTGGCCACGTGCCTGAAAACAGGCCGGTGGCCCCGAAAGGAGGAAGTGCCATGCAGCAGGTGACGGTGGACGCCGCCCGGTGGCTGCGGGACGGCGACGGGTCGTGGCTGGCCTTCCGGGTGGGCAGCGACAAGACGGCCATGAACGTATGCGACAGCCTGAAAGCCGGGAAGGAATACAACCTGACGTTGAAGCGCAAGGGCCGCAGTCTGGACGCCAACGCCTATTTCTGGGTGCTGGTGAATCGGCTGGCGGACAAGCTGAAGATCGAGCCGGAGGGCATCTACCGGACATATATCCCGGATATCGGCGGCGGCTATGAAGTGGTTCCGGTGCGGGAGGATCGCATTGACGCATGGGAAAAAGTCTGGTGCAGCGGCCATATTGGCCGGATGATCGAGGACATGGGGCCGTGCCGCAACATCAAGGGCTATCACAATGTCCGGTCTTACCTATCTTCCAGCGATTACGACACGGCTCAGATGTCACAGCTCATTGAGTTGGTGGTGGCGGACTGCAAACAAAATGGCATCGAAACTATGACGCCCAGAGAGCTGGACGCGCTTGTGTCCCGCTGGGGTGAGGTGAGCGTATGAGCGCGGCAAAAATCTATACTGCCCACGGAAAGTCCCTGACCATGCGGCAATGGGCGAAGGAACTGGAACTGCCGCAAAAGACATTGCGGAACCGGCTGGACAGGGGGTGGACGTGGGAAGCGACCTTCCGGCCGGGGAAGCAGCTGCACCGGGGCGGCACAACAGGGTCGCGCCGCACTGATCACACGGGAGAGCGGCACGGGATGCTGGTGGTCGACCACTGTCTCGGATCGGGGCCGGATGGGCCGAAATGGCTCTGCGTGTGCGACTGCGGCAAGACGCGGGTGGTACTGGCGCGGAATCTGAGAGGCGCATACAGCTGCGGCTGTAAGGCGAGGAGAAAGGCAGACCGCCGCCCCGGCCATCCACAACCATGCTGGACGTGCCGGAACTACGCCGGAGGGTGCAGCTGGTCGCAGAAGTACCCGGAGCCTGTGAAGGGCTGGGACGCGACCCCCACCACGAAATATCAGGGGAATGCGGGCGAGGTCACATCTTTCGCCATCCATTACTGCCCGGAGTATGTACCTGACGGAACGGAGGTATTGATGAATGGGTGAGAGACGGTGTTATTTCTGCCGCAAAAACGGCAGCGCCGACCCGCTGGAGCGGCACCATGTGTTTGGCGGGAACCACGCTGACCGGAAGAAAAGCGAGAAATACGGCGCTGTGGTAGACCTGTGCGGCAATGCGTGCCACCGGAACGGAGAACACGCCGTCCACCGGGACGGGGACGTGATGCGCCGCCTGCGCCGGGAGTTTCAAGTGAAGATCATGCAGGAACAGGGCTGGACGGAGGCGGAGTTTATCCGGGCGTTCGGCAAGAGCTACTTATAGGAGACCCTATGACACAGTGTGAGAAAATCCTGCGGTATATGCGGGATGTAGGCCCCATTACCCAGCTGGACGCGGCCAGGGAGTTCGGCTGCTACCGGTTGGGCGCAAGGATCTGGGATCTGAAGAAAGCGGGCCACGCCATCCGGAAGCGGATGGTATCAGAGAAAAACAGGTTCGGCGAGAGCGTGAGCTTCGCCGAGTACAGACTGGAGGATAAGAAATGCTGAACAAGATTTTCATCATGGGACGCCTGACCCGTGATCCGGAGCTGCGGCGGACGCAGAACGGTACGGCGGTGGCCGGGTTCGCGCTGGCGGTCGACCGGGACTATAAGAACGCCGACGGCACCAAGGAGACGGACTTCATCGAGGTGGTGGCATGGCGCAGCAGCGCCGAGTTCGTCAGCAAGTACTTCACCAAGGGCCGTATGGCTATCGTGGAGGGCCGGTTGCAGCTTCGTGACTGGCAGGACAAGGACGGCAACAAGCGCCGCAGCGCCGAGGTCGTGGCCGACAACGTGTATTTCGGTGACAGCAAGAAGGAGGGCGATTCCTCCGGCGGCTACAAGGCGGCAGGTAAGGCCGTGGACGTGGAGCCGGGCGAGGGAGAGTTTGCCGAGATCGAGGACGAAGAAGATTGGCCGTTTTGAAGCAAATGTGGAAGGAAAGGAACAACACAGCGGGGTGTATCGTGGGCGCGAACCGTGACGGCTGGCCGGAATCGAGCCAGCGCACGACGGCGGCGAGCGCGAAAATCCCCCTTTGTCCCCCTTCCTTTCCCCCACACCCCCTATCTATCCCCCTATATCCCCCTTACACACCCACAACAAGAGAGATTTTTCTTCTTGTGGGGGGTGTATAGAGGGCAGTACGGGAGAAGGAGAGAACATGACGAAAGAAGAATTTGAACAGGTTTTCACGGCGCTGGGGCTGTTCTGGCCACGGGAAACCGTTTCGGAAAGCCGGAAAGCGGCGTGGTGGCTGGCGCTGAAGCCGTACCCCTATCAGGGCGGCGTGCGGGAGAAGATCATTGCCTATGCCCGGTCGCCGAAAGGGAACTTTTTTCCGGATGTGGCGAACCTGACGGCAGGTCTGACGCCGGAGATCTCGGAGCCGGAGAAGTCCGGGCCGGACTGGATCGACGAGCTGCTGGAGAAACTGCCGCCTAACACGCCTGACCCGATTACCCGATATGCCTCCGAGCATGGGATCACCTGGGGCGAGGCGAAAAAGGCGTTGGAGGGCCGGACATGAGCAGAGAATCATTCATCATCCGCTATCCGGACACCGACGCCGGAAAGAAGGCGTGGAACAAGGCATATGGGCTGAATGCTATCTATGCGGGAAAGCACTGGTCGAAGCGGCGGGACGACGCGAGACTGTGGCACACGCTGACGGTAGGCGCTATCAACGCCGCCCACATTCGCACGCGGCCTTTTGAAAGGCCCGTAGTACTGACCTTTCAGTGGAATGACAGGCTGGATTGCTCCAACCACGCTTACATGGCGAAGCTGATAGAGGACGGCATGAAGGGTATTTTGCTCCACGACGACAGCCGCCGGTGGGTGAAAGGCATTGAGCATTATTTCCACGACAAGCCCTACATACGTGTGACGGTCACGGAGGTGGAACCATGAAAAACGGGATCTGGAAAGTGGAGACGGCGAGGCTTTGCTGGGCCTGCCAGATAGACATGATCCCCGAGTATATTATCCAGCCCACCCGCGAACAGCGGCGCGACCCGGTGAAGGATCGCTGGGAGAGCGGCGTATGTGAGCGCTGCGGGCGGAAACAGAGCATGACCAAGCTTCGGAGGTACACCATGAACCGGGCCGGGCTGGTGGCAAGGGGGCGAGAAAATGGGTAAGCAGCATCTATCCCGTGATGAGCGGCTGATAATGAAAGGCAAACTGCAAGGCACACAGGAGTGCATGGACATGGTGGCGATGGTGCTGATCGACAAGTGCGGCTGGCACGTCCAAGAGGAGACGCCGGACAGCCGCGACACGTTGAGTATCGCGTATCTGTACGAGTGCCTGGAGAAGCTGGCGGGGGAAATAAACGAAGGCCGCATCAAGCGGAAGCACATCAAGGACGTGCTGAAGGACGAGTGCGGCGTGGTGTTTGGAGATTGACATATGATCTATACAAATTCCCCGATAGCGTTGCAGCTGGAGAAAGGATAAACGACATGAGCAAAGAAGAATACAGAAGCCGGGTCTATACAGACCGGCCGCCCTATGCGGATTTTGATGCACCGGCGAAGTTTCAGGCAATAGAGAGCATCATTGCAAAAAGACTGACACAGCATCCCAACGCCATCTGCTCTTATTCCGGTGGTGCGGACAGTGACATACTGCTGGATCTGATCGAGCGGACGCGGGAGAAATTCGGCCTGAAGCCCGTAAAATACGCTTTCTTCAATACCGGTCTTGAAATGAAAGCCACGAGAGACCATGTGAAGGCAACAGCGGCGAAATACGGGGTAGAGATCACAGAATACCGACCGAAGACCAACATTGTGCTGGCGTCGAGAAAATACGGCATTCCTTTTGTATCAAAGATCATGTCCGCGGGATTGTCAGAGTGGCAAAAGAAGGGCGTTCCTTTGTCTGTGGCCGACGAATATGACGCTGCCGAGGATAAGGAGGCAAAACGTCAAGAACTGCGGGAGCGATACCCCAAGTGCGAAAGCGTTCTGAACTTCCTGTGCTGCTGCAATTCTAAGGGAGAGCCGAGGCCGAACATCCAACTGGTAATCAACTCTTCCAAGTACATGCGGGACTTTATCAACGAGTTTCCGCCGGGCTTTAAGATCAGCGCAAAATGCTGTGATTACTGCAAAAAGCAGGTGGCACATAACGTCCAGAAGGATTTCGACATGATTATCACAGGTGAGCGTAGAGATGAGGGCGGTATGCGTTCAGTTCCCAGAAAAGACAACACGGCCCTGTGTTTTACGGAAACCAGTTCCGGCCAGTATCGGCTCAGACCTTTGTACTATGTCTCCGATGCGGATAAAGCGTGGTATAAGGAGCACTATGGGGTACGGTATTCAGATGCCTATGAGGTCTACGGTCTAACGCGGACAGGGTGTTGCGGATGTCCAATTTCGTATAAGGCTGTGGCTGATTTAGAGCTGATTCGCCCGTATGAGCCAAATGTGGTGAAGGCTGCGTGGAACATCTTTGGAAAATCGTACCTGTATCGACAGAAATATAACGATTACAAAGAGATGCGGAAGAAGGATGAGACGCAGAAAAGAGCGAGTAGGTCGGAATTTGAAGGACAAATGAACATGTTTGGAAGGTGATGGCGATGAATGAACTGTGTGTATCTTGTCATTTCGCAAGGATGCGTGATGATATTTGCGGTATTTACTGCACCGGCGGATTTGTGGAAAGTGATGGTAAATGCAGGCATTACAAGGACTGTGAAGAAGAATTAGGAGAAACTGACATGACAAGAGATGAGATCGTGACCGCGCTGCGGTGCTGTGCAGAACCGGGGCGAGACTGCGAAGAAGATTGCCCAATGAACGAGATAAGCCGTGAACCGTGTCGTAAAGTATTGGCTCCGGCCGCCGCCGACCTGATCGAGAACCAGCAGCGGGAGATAGAAGCGCTGCGGTGGGCCAATGGGGGGGGTCTGGTGACAAAATCTGCCGTGCAGCGCTGGAGGCATTCGGGGAAAGGGCGCAGATGACAATGGCCATCGAGGAAATGAGCGAACTGGCAAAAGAACTCTGCAAGCGCTGTCGTGGCCGGGACAACGTGGAAGCCATTGCAGAGGAGGTCGCCGACGTGCAGATCATGCTTCAGCAGTTGGTGATGCTGTTCGACTGTGCGGGGCAGGTGGAAACATTCCGCCGGTACAAGCTGGAGCGGCTGGCGGAGCGGATTGAGGAGGTGAAGGGATGAGCAATAAACAGACCATCATGCAATTAGCCAACGAGGTTATCAGGTACCTAAACGCCTGTGCCGATGAGGCTTTTGTTGAAAGCGTTTTGGAGTGTATCAATGACGGCGTGGAGTTCGGCGAGGACGAGATTAGGGAGGTGGAGTGATGGCGAAGTACATTGACCAGTCTGTAGCGATTGCGCGGCTGACCCATATAGAAGTGACAAAGCCCACGGCTACCATGACGGATGCCAAGCGCGCACTGGCGGATATGTTTCCGGCTGACGTGGCGTCGGTGGTGCATGGTCGGTGGGTTCACCATGATGACGGCGTAGTTACTTGCAGTGAATGCGGAAACGCAGAATCCAGTGAAAGCTACTATTGCAGGTATTGCGGGGCGAAGATGGATCTGTAAGAAACCGGCACAAATGAAAATACGATGGGAAAAGGACACGCTTGACACCGAGGAATGAAAGGCAGGTGGGGCGCATATGGCGAGCGGAAGCTATCGGCAGGTGTATGTGGTGTGCCCCTACTATGTGACGGACAACGGCAGAGACAGGATCGTATGCGAGGGGCTGACCCCCGGCGGGCAGAACCAGACCTTTTACCAGAAGCGGCAGGACTACGCCTTGCAGATGGAGCTGTTCTGCTGCGGGGATTACTGGCGCTGCGAGATATGCGCCGCGCTGGATGCGAAGTATCGGGAAGATGAACCGTGAGACAAGAGGGGCTGCGGCCCCTCTTTTGTCGTATGCGGTGGTGGGATAGAAATTGCTGTTTGGGGTTTGGTAACATGGTATACAGGACGGCACAGGCGCTGCCGTAAAAAGCGCCTGACCGCTGTAGGGCGGGACAAAGCTGCCATATGGCAGATGGTGTGCGCGGGAAAACGCCGCGAGGGTAGGACGCGCCGACGGCAAACGTCAGCGGTGGGAGACGGGCGCGTTAAAACAGGATTTTGTATGGAGGGGTGGTGACGAGTGGCCAATGAGAAAAACCTTATTCCGCATCAGTTTACATCAGACCAAAACCGTGAGGAAGCCGCGAAAAACGGCAGGCTGGGCGGGAAGGCGTCCGGGGCTGCGCGGCGCCGGAAAAGGAGCCTGAAGGAGGCGGCTGACCTGTATCTGTCTCTCCCCGTGGAGGATAAGCGCCGATGGAATAAGCTGGCGCGGCGGTATCTGGACGCGGAGGAGATCGACAACCAGATGGCCATGATCGTGGCGCTGTGGGATGGGGCCATGTCCGGTGACGCAAGGTCTGCCAAGGTGCTGATCGACCTGATCGGCACGGAGGGCGAGGAGCAGCAGGGCGAGACGCTGGAGATCACGGGGCTGCCGGAGGAGTACAGGAAATGATGTTGGATATGTCTCAGATCAGCGACAAGCAGGACGCCTTCCTGCGGGACGACCACCGGCATGTGGCCTATGGCGGGGCGCGAGGCGGCGGCAAGAGCTGGGCCGTGCGCACCAAGGCCAAAATACTGGCCTGCGAGTATCCCGGCATTAAGCTGCTGATCGTGCGAAAGACGTACCGGGAGTTGGCCAACAACCACATTGACGTGCTGCGCCCGGAGCTGCACGGCATTGCCAAATACAACAAGTCCGACAAGGTGTTCACCTTCCGCAACGGTTCCACGCTGGCCTTCGGCTACTGCGCTACAGACAGCGACCTGATGCAGTATCAAGGCGCGGAGTATGACGTGATCTTTCTGGACGAGGCGGGGCAGCTGCAAGAGGACTGGATCAAGAAGATCAACGCCTGTGTCCGCGGCACCAACGGCTTTCCCAAGCGCACCTACTACACGCTGAATCCCGGCGGGCCTGCCCACGGGTATTTCAAGCGCCTCTTTGTGGACAGGCGCTTCGAGGACGGGGAAAGGCCGGAGAATTACAGCTTCATTCAGGCCCTTGTCACCGACAACAAGGCGCTGATGGCAACACAGCCGGACTACATCACAGAGCTGGAGAATCTGCCGCCCAAGCTGCGGGAAGCGTGGCTGTACGGCAGCTGGGATATCTTCGAGGGACAGTTTTTTGAGGACTTCCGGCCCGATCCGCCGGTCAAGCTGGCCAAGGACTTGGGCACCACGGTGGAGGAGCTGCGGAAGCAGCACAGATGGTGCCATGTGATAGAGCCCTTTGAGCCGCCCCGTGGGTGGAACATCATGCGCAGCTACGACTTCGGCTACGGCAAGCCCTTTTCCGTGGGCTACTGGGCCGTGGACTATGACGGCGTGCTGTACCGGATCATGGAGATGTACGGCTGCACCGCTACCCCCAACGAAGGCGTGAAGTGGTCGCCGGACGAGCAGTTCCGCCGCATGGCAGAGCTGGAGCGCAGTCACCCGTGGCTCAAGGGACGGGAGATCGTGGACAGTGTGGCAGACCCGGCCATCTGGGACGCTTCACGGGGTGAGAGCATTGCCGAGACTGCCATGCGGTACGGTATCTATTTCTCCCCCGGCGACAACCAGCGGATTCCCGGCTGGATGCAGGTACACTACCGGATGCAGTTCGACGAGAACGGCTATGCCCGGATGTATGTATTCGACTGCTGCAAGGCGTTTATCCGCACCATCCCGCTGATGATGTACTCCGAGACCAAGCCGGAGGACCTGGACACCGATCTGGAGGATCATGTGGCCGACGAGGTGCGGTATATGTGCATGTCCCGGCCCATCAAGCCGGTGGTGCCGGTGAAACCGAGGATCATACTCAGCGACCCGCTGGATATGTTCAAGAGGCGATAGGAGGAACATATGGAAGAAACCAAGACAACCGAAGCCCCGCAGGCGCTGGCCATCGGGGCGGAGCAGGTGAAGAAGCTGACGGAGGTCTTACAGAAGTACAAGACCGGGAAAAAGCGCACAGAGCAGCGGATCGTGGCCAGTGAAAACTGGTGGAAGCTGCGCAACGACGCCGAGGAGGGCCGCGACAGCCTGACCATGGCCAAGGAGGGCTTTAAGAGCGCGTCGGGGTGGCTGCACAACGTGATCGTCAGCAAGCACGCCGACGCCATGGAGGCATACCCCGAGCCCAACATCCTGCCCCGCGAGGAGGACGACAGGGCCGAGGCCCGCATCCTGACGGCCATTATCCCCTGTGTGCTGGAGCAGAATCAGTTCGAGAAAACCTATTCTGACGTGGCGTGGCAGAAGATCAAGAGCGGCACCGGCGTGTACAAGGTGGTGTGGGACAAGGGCAAGCTCAATGGGCTGGGCGACATCACCATCAGCAAGGTGAATCTGCTGAACCTGTACTGGGAGCCGGGGATCACCGATATCCAGCGCAGCCGGTACTTCTTCCATACGGAGCTGATGGACAAGGATCTGCTGGAGGAGCAGTATCCGGAGCAGCTGAAGGGGAAGCTGACAGGGCAAAGCTTCCTGTCTACCCGCTTCCTCTACGATGACACGGTGTCCACCGACGGTAAGGTGACGGTGGTGGAGTGCTACTACCACAAGTATGTGCAGGGCCGGAAAACGGTGCAGTACGTGAAGTACGTCAACGATCAGGTGATCTTCGCCACGGAGAACGATCCGGCGCTGGCCCAGCGGGGACTTTATGACCACGCCATGTATCCCTATGTGTTCGATGCGCTGTTCCCCATTGAGGGCAGCCCCTGCGGCTACGGCTTTGTGGATATCTGCCGCAATCCCCAGACGTGCATCGACCTGCTGAACACCAGCTTTGTCAAGAACGCCATGGCGGGCGCTACGCCCCGGTACTTCAAGCGGCAGGACGGCGGCATCAATGAGACGGAGTTTCTTGACCTGACCAAGAGCATCGTCAACGTCAACGGCAATCTGGGGGAGGACAGCCTGCGGCAGATTCCGTTCCAGCCGTTGGACGGCGTGTACGTCAGCTACCTCGACCGGATCATTCAGGAGCTGCGGGAGACCAGCGGCAACACGGAGACCGCCACTGGCTCCACCAGCAGCGGCGTGACGGCGGCCAGCGCCATCGCCGCCTTGCAGGAGGCCAGCGGCAAGGGCAGCCGGGACAGCAGTCTGTCCGCCTACCGGGCGTACACGGAGCTGGTGAACCTGAGCATTGAGCTGATCCGCCAGTTCTACGACATGCCCCGGAAGTTCCGCATTGTGGGACAGTACGGCATGCAGCAGTACATTACCTATGACAACAGCGGTCTCAAGCCCCAGGTACAGCTCTCGATGGTGGAGGGCATGGGAGACAGGCTGCCGGTGTTCGATATCAAGGTCAGCGCCCAGAAGAAGAACGTGTACACCAAGGTGAGCCAGAACGAGTTGGCGCTGCAATTCTTCCAGATGGGCTTCTTCAACCCGCAGCTGACGGATCAGGCGCTGATGTGCCTTGACATGATGGAGTTCGACGGCAAGGACGGCGTGATGCAGAAGGTGAGCCAGAGCGGCACTATGTTCCAGAAGCTGATCCAGTACATGCAGTTGTCTTTGCAGCTGGCGGCAAAGGCCGCGCCGGAGATGGTGCAGGGCCTGTCGCAGGATATCATGCAGACCATGGGTGTGGCGCCCGTGAGCGGCGGTGCTGTTGCCGTGCCTGCGGAAAAGACGGATGCAGAGAAGGAGCCTGCCATCGTGGAGAACGCGAGGGCACGCAGCAATGACAGCGCCCAGCCGGACGGCGGGGCCGTGACAGGGAGGGCAAAAGACAAATGATCGACGTGATCTATGACCGGAAACGGCTGATCCTGAAGGTGAAGGGCCACGCCCAGAGCGGCGAAGCGGGCCATGATCTGGTGTGCGCCGCCGCCAGCATTCTGGTTTACACGCTCTCGGCCAACGTGACGGAGCTGTGCGCAGACCGGCGGAGAGTGCGGCGGCCTGTGCTGGATATCCGGGAGGGCGACACCACCATCGCCTGTGCGCCGGTGCATGGCATGCAGGCGGTGACGACGCTGGTGTTTGACACGGTATGCGCGGGCTTCGCCGTTTTGCAGCAGCGGTATCCGAAAAATCTCAGCTACAAAGTGGTGGGATAGAGATTCATGCAGAGAATCGTGTAAGCTATACTTGGCTTTCATTTTTCGCCTCCTTTCTATGGGCCGCCTGCCGGTGGGCGGCGTTAGTACACCGGCACCATATGCTGCGGTAGCTCAGTGGCAAGAGCGCTTATCCGGACAAGGGTGCGCAGGTTCAAGTCCTGCCCGCAGCGCCATACTCCATCGACTCGCCGGTCGTAAGCGGCAGAATTTCAGGAGGAAAATTGTATGACCATTCTTTTTAAGTGGCTGGGCTTGCAGCTGTTCGCCGAGGGCGGCGACGGCGGCGAGGGTGCGGCTGCGACACCGGGCGAAACTGCTCCCGACGCCGGGGAGACGCGCTTGCGGGAGCTGGGTGTGCCCGAAAGCGTGCTGGCAAAACGGGCGAAACGGGCCAAAGCAGCCCCTGCGCCGCGCATGGAACAGCCTGCCCCCAAGCAGGAGGCCGCGCAGCAGGAGCAGCAGCCCACCGATCAGCAGGACGCCGCTGCCGAGAATCCCGCACCCGAGGGAGACAATGCAGCCCCGGCCCGGATGAGCTGGGACGAGATCATGGCAGACCCGGAGTACAACAAGCAGATGCAGTCCGTCATCAAGGCGCGGCTCAAGACAGCCGGTCAGGCGGAGGACACGCTGAGTAAGCTTTCTCCGGCGCTGGAGCTGGTGGCCCGGAAGTACGGGCTGGACGGCAAAGACCCGGAGGCGCTGGCAAAGGCCATTTCGGAGGACGATTCCCTGTATACAGAGAAGGCCGAGGAGATGGGCATGTCGGTGGCGGCGGTGAAGCAGATCGAGCAGCTGCAGCGGGACAACGCCCGATTGCAGGCCCAGAACGAGCAGACCGCCGCACAGCAGGCGTTCAACGCCCACATGGAGAACCTTCACCAGCAGGGCGAGGCGCTGAAAAAGACGTTTCCGTCCTTTGATCTGCTGGAGGAGCTGAAAAACCCCGTGTTTTCCCGCATGACCTCGCCCAACAGCGGTTTGAGCGTGGAGGATGCCTACTACGCCATCCACCGCAAGGAGATCCAGCAGGCCGCCATGCAGGCGGCAGCGCAGAAGACGGCGGAGCAGATGTCCAACGCCATCCGATCCGGTCAGGCCCGTCCCGTGGAGAACGGGACACAGGCACAGGCTCCCTCTGTGACCACATTTGACTATGCCCATGCTTCCCGTGAGCAGCGTGAGGCGCTGAAGCGCCAGATCAGGGAAGCTGCGGCCAGAGGGCAGAAGATCTATCCCGGCAAGTAAGCCGCGCTTCTCCCTCTGTGACGACGAGAGGAGAATTGTACATGAAAACTATCGCAACCAAGCTGATGGTCTTTGCCATCAATTTGCAGCTGTTTGCCGACGCGGGCACTGTGGTGAACGCCACCGGCAACTATGTGAACGCCTATGACGGCACCACCACCGCCTTTTCCGGCGCCAACACGCTCAGCGGCGAGCTGAAAACCTTCTACGACACGGAGCTGCTGGAAAACGCCCGTGTGGAGCTGGTGTATGCGCAGTTTGCCAAGAAGCAGCCTCTGCCCAGAGGCCGGGGCAAGACCGTGGAATGGCGCAAGTGGAACACCTTCGCCCGTGCCGGTAAGCTGACCGAGGGCGTGATCCCCACCGGCCAGAAGTTCGGCATGAGCGTCAAGACCGCTTCCATCGACCAGTACGGCACCTTCGCCGCTGTGTCCGACCAGCTGGAGCTGCACGCCTATGACGACGTGATTCTGGGCGCTACCGAGGAGATGGGCGCATCTCTGGCGGAGACGCAGGAGGTGCTGATCCGCGACGCACTGCTGACCAACACCAACGTGCTGTACTGCGACAATGTGACCGAGGACGGCACCTTCGTGTCCACCCCCACCAGCTGCGCCACCATGGCGGCAGGCGGCACCACCGGCAGCAGCGACAGCGCCACCCCCAACGGCTGGGCCAAGCTGACCCCCGACATGGTGGCCAAGGCCGTGACCAAGATGAAGAAGGATCGCGTGCCCATGATCCACGGCAAGTACGCGATGGTGATCCACCCCAGCGTGGCCTATGACCTGCGCAAGAGCAAGGACTGGGTGGAGGCCCACAAGTACGCCGCCACCACGGAGCTGTTCAACGGCGAGATCGGTGAGCTGCACGGCATGCGCTTCATCGAGGATGTGTTTGCCCCGGTGCTGACCGGCAACAACTACAAGAATAAGGCCAATGGCGCCACCTACGCCTGCTATGCCTTCGGCAAGGATTCCTTCGGTATTATTGATCCCGACGGCGGCGGCGCGGAGATGATCGTTCACGACAAGAGCGAGATCGGCGGCCCGCTGAACCAGTTCAGCACCATCGGCTACAAGTTCGAGACCAACGGCGCCACGATGCTGTACCCCGAGCGCATGCTGCGCGTGATGGCGGTGTCCAGCTACAGCGCCACCGATACGGCCAACTGACGACCCATGAGGGGCAGGGAAAGCCCTGCCCCTCTCATACTGTAAGGAGGACAACATGGCAGATAATAACGTGAATATGCAGAACCCTGACGGCGTGCAGGTCGATCCTGCCGCTTCCACCACCCAGCCGGAGGAGAAGAAAACCAGAAAGAAAGCCGCGCCTGTGGAGGAGGAGCGGGTGGAGGTATATATCCCCCGCGGGCAGTCCAACGACGACCCCAACTTCTTTGTCAGCGTGAACGGCACCAACTACCTGCTGCCCAAGGGCAAGAAAAGCATGGTGCCCCCGTGTGTGGCGGCGGAAATCCGCCGGGCCTTTGAGGCGCAGGAGATGCTGGAGCAGAAGAAGGAAGAACTGCTGGAGGCGGCCAAACAGCTCCAGTAACAACAGGACACAAGGAAGGGGAGCGGCGGCTCCCCTTTTTTCAAAGGAGGATATGACGATGACCATCAATGAAGCGGTGGAGCTGGTTGACCGCATGAAGCCCAACCAGTACGACCACGAGACAAAGGTGCGGTGGCTCAGTAAGCTGGACGGGATGATCTTCTGGGAGGTCATCGCCACCCACGAGGGCAGCACGCTGACGCAGTTCGATGGCTACGGGGAGGCCGACCCGGACACGGTGCTGCTGGTGCCGTATCCCTACGACGAGGATATCTACAACTATTTCCTGCAGTCCCAGATCGACAAGGAGAACGGGGAAATGGCCAAGTATAACCAGAGCGTGGTGCTGTACAACAACGCCTATCAGACGTTCTGGAACTGGTACAACCGGACGCATGTGCCGCTGCCTGCGGAAGCGGCCTTCCGGTTTTGAGAGGAGGGGCGCAGTATGCCGTATTTTCCCACCGTGGAGGAGACCAAGACCGCGCAGCAGGTGACGGACGTGTTCCAAGGCTATCACCACGACCTGCGGATCGGGGACGGGGAATTCTACGAGATGCAGAATCTGACCTCCGACTACTACCCCATGCTGGCCAGCCGGAAGCGGCGGGGCGTTCTGGACGCTACGCTGACCGCACCGGGCGGTATGCTGGCCAAGGAGGCACTGGCCTATGTGGACAACGGGAAGCTCTACTACAACGGCTATGAGATCGTGGGCCTGAGGCTGACGGCGGGCGAAAAGCAGCTGGTGAGCATGGGTGCGTATCTGCTGATCTGGCCGGACAAGAAGTATCTCAACACCAAGGATATGAGCGACTTCGGCGACATGGAAAACACGGTGGCTGTTTCCTGCGCGGAATCCAATGTCCGGTATGATATCTGCGACGCGAACGGCGCCGTGATACAGGACATTGCTACCACGCAGCCGGAAGAGCCGGAGGGCGGCCAGTATTGGCTCGATACCACGCAGACGCCCCATTCTTTGCGGAGATATAGCGTTTCCTCCGCGACATGGGCCACGGTTCCCACGGTATATGTCCGCATACAGGCGACAGGTATCGGCATGGGGTTCAAGCAGTATGACGGCGTGAAGCTTTCCGGGATTGCCTATCCCGGCGAGAGCGCGGCTGTAAAGGAGCAGTATGACGCGCTCAACAGCACAAAGGCCATCTATGCCGTTGATCCGGAGAACAACTACATCGTGGTGGTGGGCCTTGTTGACGTGGCGGTGACGCAGACCACAGGCACTGTGACGGTCTCACGCAGCGTACCGGATATGGACTATGTGTGTGAGAGCCAGAACCGGGTGTGGGGCTGCAAGTACGGCATGGTGGACGGCAAGGCCGTGAATGAGCTGTACTGCTGCGCACTGGGCGATTTCAAGAACTGGAACCGATTTCTGGGCATCGCCACCGACGCGTGGGCCGCATCCGTGGGTTCGGACGGCGCGTGGACAGGTGCGGCCAACTATCTGGGCTACCCCACGTTCTTCAAAGAGAATGTGATCCACCGGATCGCTATCAGCTCTGCGGGCGCCCATCAGGTGACAGAAACGGTGGGACGCGGCGTACAGAACGGCAGCGGCAAAAGCCTGTGCGTGGTGAACGAGGTGCTGTATTACAAGGCCCGCGAGGGCGTATGCGCCTATGACGGAAGCTTTCCCTCTGCTGTGGGGGAGGCGCTGGGAGATGTACGCTATCACAGCGCCGTGGGCGGCGGCTGCGGCGGAAAATACTACCTGTCCATGCAGGATGGGGCCAACGCGTGGCATCTGTTCTGCTACGACACGGCAAAGGGCCTGTGGCACAGAGAGGACGATCTGCATGCGCTGTGCTTTACCCAGATGGACGGGGAGCTGTACGCCATCGACGCGGAGACAAAGCAGCTGCTTGCCCTGCATGGCAGTCAGGGTACGCCGGAGACGGCGGTGAAGTGGGCGGCGGAGACGGGCCTGATCGGCTATACCACAGTGGAGCAGAAGTATGTGAGCCGGTTCAACCTGCGGATGCTGCTGCCGCGAGGGTCAAGGGCGGATATGTATATCCAGTACGATTCGGACGGCGTGTGGCATCACTGCGGCCACATGGAGGGCGTGGGCACAAAGAGCTTTCTGCTGCCAGTGCGGCCCCGGCGCTGCGACCACTTCCGGCTGAGGATAGAGGGCGAGGGCGAGGTTCGGGTATACTCATTTGCAAAGATACTGGAAACGGGGAGTGACGCATAATGGTGAATCTGTCCACACCGCCCATGGTGGCGGGGAAGTCCGCCGAGGAGCTGGTTTCTGTGCGGCGCTACCTGTTCAGGCTTGTGGAGGAGTTAAACATGAGCCTGAACAGCCTGACAGTGGAGAATTTTACCCCCGCTGCCGCCAAGGAATTGGGCGGGGGTTCCCTCACAGAGCAGGCGAAGCAGGAGATCAGCCAGACGCAGGACGAGCTGAAAAGCCTGATTATCAAGAACGCCAAGTTCGTGCGCCAAGAGATCGACAGGATCACCCACGAACTTGAGAGCAACTATGTGGCCGTCAGCGACTTCGGAACCTTCCAGCAGAATGTACAAGCGGAGATCACAGAGACGGCAGAAGCGCTCCAAAGAGACATAACGGCCACCAGTGAGATCGTTGACCACTACATTTCCACGACAAACGGCTATATCCGGCAGGGTATTGTGGGGTATGACGGCCTTACGCCCCTGATCGGTATTGCCATCGGGCAGGACATTACGGTGACGGGACTGAAAGAGACCGTCAACGGTGTGGAATATGACATCATCGACAAGTCGCACAACATGTCCATCTGGACGACGCAGAAGCTGTCTTTCTACGTCAACGGCAACGAGGTGGCCTACTTCGCCAACAATGCGCTGACGGCAAGCAGAATGTCGGCCGGAAGTCTGGAGGTGGCGGGGAACTGGGCTATTGACGGAAGTAACGGCCTTGCATTTAAGTGGATCGGAGGTGGGACGTAATGGCGTCAACAGTTTGGGGGACTGAGCCTCCCATCACCATCAGCGTATCGGATGATATTTCCAGATTATCGTCTGACAGCGAATACTACTCAGGGACTGTGACGGTTTCCGGCTCCTTTGGACAGGCTCCCGACCACACATGGACATATGAATACTGGATCGAAGTAACGGTAAACGGTACGACGAAGCTGCTGAAGAACAACACCACAGGCTCTATCCGATGGTCGAACTCGATATCTTTCCCGATATCCGGGGCGACAACGGCAAGCAGCATTTATCTTTCCATCAATGTACATCCGCAAGGCGGCAGCAGAGGCGACCTGGATATGTCCTACCGGACGAGCATCGGCACATATGTCCCGCCTGCTACAGAGCCTGCGTCTGTCCCCACGCTTTCGGCGGCGTCCACCAAGCTGGGCACGGGCGTTATCATCTACACCAACAGGAAGAATACGAGCTACAGGCATACGCTTACCTATGCGTGTAACGGCGAGACGGGAACGATTGCAACAAATGTGACCTCGAACTATACATGGACGCCGCCGACAAGTCTTATTGATAAGGTCACATCGGCGGGCACACCGTGCGCGATCACCTGCACGACCTATTATAACGGCAATGAAAGAGGAGCAAATATCGTCTCGCTGATCCTGTACCCGCCAGACGATGCGCTGCCTGAGGTATCAAGCGGCTGGTACACGGTGGCGCGGGAGAATGTGCCTGCTGCTGCTGGAATTGAGGACTGGATAAAGGGCTTTTCAAAGGCCGTTGTCACATTTGACGCGTCCAAGGTATCTCCGAAATACGGATCTTCGGTAAGCGGGTTTTCTGTGACCTACGGCGGCTTTACAACGGCGGCGGTGGATAATGCGGCCAAGACGGGAATCCTCTCCGCTACGTCTGCCGTTATCATTGTGAGAGTAACAGACAGCAGAGGGTTCAGCACGACCGAAAACCACACGATCACTTTGCTGGACTACGCGCCGCCCACGATCACGGACATTTCCGTTTTCCGCAGCGACAGCCAGATGCAGCCCAAAAATGACGGCAGATACCTGTGCGCAAAAGGCACGATCAACTACACGGGGCTTAATGGCAAGAACAGCGCGGAGCTGAAAGGCGCATATAAGCAGTCCGGTGCTTCCTCCTATGGCGCGGACGTTTCCATGCAGGGCGGCATACCGAAACTGGTCAACAGCACGGAGGTAAACGATGATAAGAGCTACATCGTCAGGCTGAAGGTAACGGACGCCCTTGGTACGGAGACGGTATACGAGCAGATGGTTCCCACCAAATCCGTGGCTTTCCACCTGAAAGCGGGAGGAACGGGCGCTGCTTTCGGGCAGATTGCTGAGTATGATGATGTGCTGGCAGTGTGGTGGGATATCCACGCGAACGGAAATGTGCAGATACGCGGCAATGTTTCGGCGGGCAACCTGAAAGATGTTGTGATCGAGCAGGGCGAAAGCGGCAGCTGGACATACCGCAAGTGGGCAAGCGGGATCTCGGAAGCATGGTGGCACTCCGGCAGTTTAGGGGCTGTTTCTCTGGAAGAGGTGGAGGACGGCGTGTTCAGTGCGGACAATATCAAAGACGCTTCTGTGGATCTGCCGGATGGCGTTTTTGCCGCTGCGCCGGTCTGCTGTACCGCCAATGCCCTGACCAACACTTACGCGAACGCGCAGGCATGCGCTGTCACCGCTGCCGCCGTGAACTACCGTGTGTGGCAAAGCTACGGCGGCAGCGTGATAATCAACGATGTTCACATCCATTGCATCGGCAAATGGAAAAATTCCGAAGAAGGAGAATGATGACCAATGGCGACATATAACAAGCTTTCCATCGGCTCCAGCGGCGAGGAGGTGCGCAAGCTCCAGAACGCGCTGATGAGCGCGGGCTATGACGTGGGCAGCAGCGGCGCGGACGGCAAGTTCGGCCCGTCCACCAGCGCCGCCGTGAAGAAATATCAGAAGGACATGGGGCTTTCCGTTGACGGTGTTGCCGGGAAAAACACGCAGGGGGCGCTGTATGGGAACAGCGGCAATACCACCGGGAAAAGCATGGTGCCCAGCAGCACAGGCACGGTGCGGCCGACAACGCGCACCACCACGTCCAAAACCCCGACGCTTACCTATGACGCGGCGGGGGATCAGGCGTATCAGGAGGCATTGAAGGCGCTGCTGGAGGCCCAGAAGAACGCCCCCACCTACGCCAACAGCTACGAGGATCAGCTGAAAGACCTGTATGACCGGATCGTGAACCGGGACAAGTTCCGGTATGACATCAATCAGGACGAGCTATACCAGCAGTATGCCAAGCAGTACGCCGAAAAGGGCCGGATGGCGATGATGGACACCATGGGGCAGGCGGCGGCACTGACGGGCGGCTATGCCAGCACCTACGGGCAGGCGGTGGGCCAGCAGCAGTACGACGCCTATTTGCAGCAGCTGAACGACGTGGTGCCGGAGCTGTACCAGATGGCCTATCAGCAGTATCAGGATGAGGGCGACCGGATGCAGCAGCAGTACGGTATGCTGGGTGATCTGGCAGACGATGAGTACAGCAAGTACCGGGATGCCTACAACCAGTGGCTGACGGAACGTGACTATGCCCAGGGCAACGCGGACACCGCCTATGACCGGGGGTATAACCAGTGGCTCCAGCAGTGGAACCAGTTCAACACGGACAGAAATTACCAGCTGGAGAAGGAGAACGCCGATCGGCAGTATCAATTGCAGCTGGAGCAGTTCCGGTGGCAGCAGGAGCAGGCGGCACAGGCGGCTGCGGCGGCAAAGAGCAGCGGCGGAGGAAGCTCCAGCGGAGGTTCCGGCGGCAGCAAGAACACGGGGAGTTCTTCCTACAAGGACACCACCGCGTACAGCAGGGCGCTGGCCTATGCAAAGGCGGGGGCGCAGTCCCGCCGCACAGCGAACCTGTTGAACGGGTTCGTGCAGCGGGGCGAGATCACCGCCGCCCAAGCGGAACAGATCATGAACGAACTGTATTAACATAGGAGGTCAACACATGGCGGGATTTGATCCGAGTAAATACGGCAGTAAGAAGAGCAAAATCTACGGGAGCAGCGCTGCGGATACGAGGGTGGACAGCGGCACGGAAACCGGGTTTGACCCCAGCAGATACGGCGACAGCAAGAGTAAGCTCTATTCCCCCGGCAGCATGGTGATTACGCCGGAGCCGGTGGAGACACAGCAGAAAAAACGGGAGAGACAGGTAGTCTCTCCCTACGGTACGTTTCTGGGGGGATTCTCCTTTGCCGGAGATCGGCAGAAAACCGCCAAGGAGCTGGCGGACGAAAAGGCGCAGCAGGAGTTGTCTGAGCAGGAGTACCAGCGGCTTTTGGGGCTGGAACTGGACAAGTACCGCACCGAGGTGGAAAAGGCCGGGAAAAAGGCGCAGGAGGAGAAAGCGCCCTATAACATCCATGCTTTCGGCGGCTATGACGCCAACCGGACGACGGAGGCGGAGCGGCAGTATGCCGCCATGAAGGCCGATCTGAACAAGGCGGAGAGCCTGCAATACGACGTGAAGGGCCGCGAGGCGCTGGACAAGCTGACGGAGGAGCAGACTGCCGCGCTGGAGGTGCTGGCAAGCACAGAGGGTGTTCCGGCCGCCGCGGCGCAGGCTGACTATGACCGAAAGGTTGCTGCGCGGGAGACACTGTTGGCGTCCGGTCTCTCGGAGGACGAGCTTTCCCAGCTGGTGAACTATCAGCGCAATATTCCCAAGCGGGAGAAGAATGCGGAGCGGTACGCCAAGGTACAGGAGATGGCGCGGAATGAGGGCGAGAAGTCGCCTATTGGCGGCACGCTGCTGTCCGTCCCTGCCAACCTTCTGAGCGGCATTGGCACGGTATACACGGCGGTGGAAAAGCTTCGGAATCCCGATACCCCGGCGGACTACCATTCCCCGGCCATGCTGCCCTATGCCTACGCCAGCGGTGTGCGGGGCGAGGTGACGAAAAACCTCCAGTATGACCACGGCGATGCGGCCGCGTTTGCATATGGTGTGGGTACGTCCATGCTGGACAGCGCGGCCACGGCGGCGCTGGCGGCGCTGGGCGTTCCGCCTGCTGCCGCTTCGGCCACGCTGGGCGGCGCGGCGGCCACCGACGCGATGGTGGCGGCAAAGGATCGCGGACTGGACGACAGCCACGCTATTGTCACCGGTGTGGCGGCGGGCGTGATGGAAAGCTTTTTTGAGAAGGTAAGTCTGGAAAGCCTGATCCACATGAAGCTGCCCACGGGCACGGCAAAGCAGAAGCTGGCCGGAATGCTGAAAAATGCCGCCATTCAGGGCGGTATCGAGGGCAGCGAGGAGATGTTCACCGACCTTGCCAATTTGTGGTGGGATAAGGTGATCAACGGTGACATGGCCGACGTGGAGCAGCGGATCAATGCCTACATGGCAGGCGGCATGAGCCATCAGGAAGCGCAGCAGAAGGTCGTGGGCGAGACGATCAAGGATATCGCCGTGGACTTCGGTGCGGGCGCTCTGGCCGGTGGCCTGATGGGCGGCGGCAACATGGCGGTACAGACCGCCGTGCAGCACAGCAATGAGCTGACAGCGGAGCGGTATCGCCAGTTCTTGCAGGAGGCCGGGGTGCAGCTGGATGACCAGCAAAGCGCGGAGGACACGGCCTTGACAGAGGCTTCCGACAAGTACGGGGCGCAGGCGGAGGTGTTCCGCAGCACCTATGCCGAGGGGCAGGACGTGGCGCTGTATGATTCGGCGTACCGGATCGCCTATGAGTACGGCAAGGCGGGAGCCAAGGAAGAGGCCGTGATGCAGCAGGAGGATCTGAGCTATCTCAGCGAGACCCAGCGGAAGATCGCCTATATCGCAGGCCGGGAGGCTGCGGCATGGCAGAACGGGCTGGGCGAGAACGGCAGCAAGGCGTGGGCCAAGGTGCAGAACGCCGACGTGGAGAGCAAGGGCAAGCTGCAAGCGGGTTTTACCGTTCTCTATCAGGCGGGCCTGCGGCGGGAATCTGCTGCCAACGTGAAGAGCGAGGCGGCCAGCGCACTGCCCCAGAGCGTGCAGACGGCGGCCTATGAGGCGGGCCTTTCCGACGCGGCGGCCAGTCTTGCCCGTGAAAAGGCGGGGCTGGATTTCGTGAGCAGCGCAGGCAGCGAAAGCGGCCTTGTGGACAACGAACACGCCCGGAAGATGGCCAAGGATCAGGCCGGTACGGCGGCGCTGCTGAACACGCTGGGCAAGAATCTGGGCGTGCGTATCGAGATGGTGGACACGATCTCCGGCGGCAAGGCCAACGGCGTGTACATTTCCAGCCGCAACCTCATTCAGATCGCCGCTGACGCGGACAACGCTTTCGGCTTTGTGGCGGCCCACGAGGTGACGCACCGCATGCAGGAGCTGGCGCCGGAGGAGTATCGCGCCTACCGTGACCATGCCATGAGTTACCGCGCACGGGAATCCGGCGAGGAGGGCGCGGCGGCGTATGTGGTGGCGTATATGGCCAAGGCCGAGGAAGCGGGCGTGAAGCTGACGCAGGAGGAGGCCATGGACGAGATCGCCGCCGACTTCACCCGCGACATGATGGAAAACGGCAATCTATTTGAGGACTTCGCCAAGGAGAACCGCAGCGCCGCCAAGAAGCTGCTGGACGCCCTGAAAGCCTTTATCGCAAAGGTGAAGTCTCTGTTCCGCAGCAAGGCGGCACAGGACAGGGCTGCACAGGATGCCTACGGCAAGAGCATGGCCGAACTGGAACAGTGTGTAGCGCTGTGGCAGAAAGCCTATGACGCGGCGGGAAAACGTGCTATAATGGTTACAAGCAGAACGACAAAGGAGGACGCATTACATGAACGAGAAGGACGAGCTGACCAGGAAGCTTATGGACGCGGCAAAGGAGAAGGGCGTACAGGCGGACGAGGAGACGATCAAAACGTTCGCGGAAGATTTTCTATTGCTGCTGGACGATACGGAGAAGGAGACACAGCCTTTGGAGAAAAACCGTACCGTACATGGGTAAACGGCGGCCTCATTGTTCCGAAAGAGGGCAGCGTTGCCTATGAGGAACAGAAAATAGCGGTAGATTACAAAGTGCCCAGTTTTGTGGTATCAGATGCCGTGTGGGACAAAAACAGAGGACAGGGTGCGGCCCCTGCATTTTCAGTGCGTGGGCAGGTGTATTTCCGCGAGACGATGCCGGAGCAGAATCGCGGGATGCTTGCTGCGCATGAGATCACTCATGTCATGCGGCAGGTGAATTTCGCACCGTATATGGATTTTGTTGAGCGCACACCGGAGATGCTCAATATGAGCGACACTGTGACCCGTATTCTGCTGGATCATGTGGCGGCCCATCAGGGAACGACTGTTGAAACGGCAGACCCCAGGCGGCTGTACGACGAGTTCAACGCTACCATATACGGACACATTGCGGCTGGAAAGACGGAGTTGTTTACCAGCGGCGTAGGCACAGGAGTATTTCACGATTTCGCGGCCTACACAAATGAGCTGCGCGAGCTGCATGAAGCATTTAAGAACAGGGCGCAGAAAGCAAAAACCGCCGCCCGCGAGGGCGACGGTGAGGGACGGTATCAGATCAAGAACATCGACGGACGGCTTATGACCGTTATCGACACCCAGAATGATACGCGGGACTTTAAGGCAGCAGAGGCATATTTGAAAACGCTGGTAAACACAGACCATCCGTTTTCCACGATTCTGATGGACGCGCAGCCTGTATATGTCGGCAAGGATTTGCCGGGAGAATATCGCAGTTCGGAATATACAAAAAGTATGCTCTCGAAATTGCGTGATGTGAAAATGCAGGCGGCCACTAATCTGGACGAGATGCTATTGCTGGCCGAAAACGGTGAGTGGCGGGAAAATGTAAAGCCGAAGCATGCCAAGGACGCACGGAACGGCTGGTATCGGTATGATACAGAATTTGCTATTCCAATCCTGAACGCAAAAAAAGCCGTAGACCACTATACAGTCTACGGCGGAACGCTGCTGATCCGCAATGATGCGGATGGGAAATCTTATCTATATGATTTGCTGGATGTGCAAAAAAAGAAGGTAATCAGCGCAGCCTCCTTCTCTGCGGAAACGCATTCGGAGGTATTACCGCCAAAACCTTCTACTGATAGTATATCCACTTCCGATGAAAAAGTCAACGGAAAATTTCAGCTGAAATCCGCCACGGAGCTGGAGCAGGAAGTGCGGGAGCTGACCAAATACGCCGCATACCGGCAGCGCGGCACAACTGACCGGGAAATCCTGCTGTCGGCGGCGGAGGGGTCTGCCAAGACCGAATGGGAGCGCAAGCGCCTTGCCGAGTACCGGGACGCGGTGGGACGGCTGGAGGGCTATGAAGCCAGCCTGTCGGCCAACCGGGCGGAACTAACGGGACTTTCCCTCGCTGATGGGAAGAAAAACGCCAAACGGATTTCGTATCTGAGGGATGAGATCACCAAGGACACCAACCGCGTGGCCATTGTGGAAAACAAGCTGAAAGACCTTGAAGGCAACCGTAGCCTGCAAGAGCTGTTGGGCCGGGAACGGGCAGCTATCCAGCAGCAGGAGCGCACCTATCTGGGCAAGGTGGAGGAGCTTCTGAGCGGGTATCGCGGCCTGTACGGCACGATGCGCAAGGGCGAAAAGGCGGCGCGGGACATTCAGCTGCCCAAGAAGAGCGGCGAGGACGAGAAAATCTCCCAGACGGTGCGGACGGTACTGGAAGCCAAGGCCACGCCGGAGGAGATGGTGCCGGATATCGAGACGCTGGCGCTGGAGGGCAAGTACTCCTATGAGGTGTATTCCGACAAGGCGGCCATTGCCGACGCCAGCCGCACGATCAAGCGCGTGGGCTGGGCGCAGGCGCTGACGGACTGGAAGTCGGCCATGAAAGCCGGAAACGTGTCCAAGAAGAACACGGCCATGGGCTGGGCGCTCTATAACAACGCGGCCAACAGCGGCGACACGGAGACGGCGCTGGACGTGCTTTCCGACATGGTGCAGCACCAGCGGAGCGCGGCGCAGGCTTTGCAGGCCACCCGGATTCTGAAGCAGCTGTCGCCGGAGACGCAGCTTTATCAGGCACAGCGCAGCATTGCGAACCTGCAAACACAGTTGAACGAGGAATACGGCGACGACAAGGCCCCGAAGCTGAAGATCGACCAGACGCTGGCGGAGCAGTTCATGAAAGCCGCCGATCAGGCGGAGCGGGACGCGGTGCTGGCAAACATCTACCGGGATATCGGCAAGCAGATGCCCTCCCGCTTCAAGGATAAGTGGAACGCATGGCGGTATCTGGCCATGCTGGGCAACGTCCGCACCCATGTACGGAACGTGGTGGGCAACGCTGGATTTGTCCCGGTGGTGGCAGCCAAGAACGCAGTTGCCACGGGCATTGAAAAGGCGGTATACCGGCTGTCCGGCGGGAAGATGGAACGCAGCAAGGAATTTGTGACCGGCAAGGGCGGCAAGGCGCTGCTGGAGGCGGCGGCGCAGGATTACGCCAAGGTGGCGGACGTGGCTATGGGCGGCGGCAAGTACAGCGATTTTGCCAACGCCAACAAGTACATTGAAGAGGGGCGCGTGATCTTCAAAATCGTCAAGCCCCTTGAGGCGGCGCGAAAAGCCAACAGCAGGGCGCTGGACAAGGAGGATTCGTGGTTCTCCAAGCCCCACTATGCCTACGCCATGGCCCAGTACTGCAAGGCCAACGGCATCACGGCGGAGATGATCGCCAAGGGCGGCGACAAGGTGGTAAAGGCGCGGGAATACGCCATCAAGGAAGCGCAGAAAGCCACCTACCGGGACACCAATGCCTTTTCGCAGGCTATCAGCGAGCTGGGCCGCATGGGCCGGAACAGCAAAAACGGCGCGAAGCGGACGATCTCCACGGTGATGGAGGGTATTCTGCCGTTCCGCAAGACACCGGCCAACATTCTGGCGCGGGGCGTGGAGTACAGTCCCATCGGAATTATCCGCGGCATGTACCAAGCTACAGTAGGCGTGAAGAAAGGCACCGCAACAGCGGCGGAGGCTATCGATTCTATTTCGGCTGGCCTGACGGGTTCGGGACTGCTGATGCTGGGCTTTTTCATGGCGGCACAGGGTGTTGTGCGGGGCCACGGCGACGACGATGATAAGGAAAACGACTTCATGGAGCTGGCGGGGCATCAGGCGTATGCACTGGAGCTTCCCAATGGCACCAGCGTGACGCTGGACTGGCTGGCCCCGGAGTGTTTGCCGTTCTTTGTGGGGGTAAACCTGTGTGAACTGTCGGGCGGAAATCCGGAACTGACCACGATGGCGGACTGGCTGACGGCGATATCACAGGTGTCGGAGCCGATGCTGGAAATGAGCTGCCTGCAAAGTCTGAACGATGTGTTCGATTCTGTGGGGTATGCCAGCAGCAACGGACTGCCGGGGCTGCCCACGGCACTGGTTAACGCAGCCACCAGCTATGTATCACAGGGCATTCCCACCATTCTGGGACAGGCAGAGCGCACGGGCGAGGGGCTGCGGTACACCACGTTCACCAGCAAGAACTCCAAGCTGACCAACAACGTGCAGTATGCGCTGGGACGGGCCAGCGCTAAGATCCCCATCTGGGATTACAGCCAGATCCCCTATATCGACGCATGGGGCCGGACGGAGAGTATGGGCGAAGTAGGAACGCGAGCCTTCAACAACTTCCTGAACCCTGCCTATACCTCCACTGTGGACATGAGCGAGATGGAGGAAGAACTGCTGCGGCTTTATGAGGTCACGGGGGAGAGCGTGCTGCCCAGACGTGCCAGCAAGTACTTCAACGTGGACAAGAAGCGAGTTGACCTGACGGGTGAACAGTATGTGACATACGCCCAGAAGAAGGGCGGCGAGGCGTACAAGTGGCTGACGGAGCTGACGCAAAATGCCACATACCGGAGTATGTCCGACGAAGAGAAAGCGGACTGCATTGCCCGCATTTACAGCGCCGCCAACGAGGTGGCAAAGGCCGAGGTGGTCAGCAGCTACGAGCCGACCAAGTGGGTGAAGGAAGCCCTGAAGGGCGGCGGTGTCGTAAAAGCGGCGATTACCAAAACGATGGAGAAGTGAAGAAGAGGGGCCGTAAGCCCCTCTTCTTTATTTCTCTTTTGGCTTTAGCAACGTCCGTTTAATTCCCATGATATCGTTCCTGCTGTGCATTTTCCCTGTCGAAACAAGCTTCAGATAGCGCATAGCCTTACTATAGACAGCTTTGTTTAAAGAGGCGTTCCTGACAATGTAATGGACTGACCCGATGGTATAAGGCTTCTTTATGTAACCGACGCTTACCGGAAACATATCTCCAATCAGGAACACTCTCTTTGCTGATGCGATTTTTCCAATATGATAATAGATGCAGTTGCCTGCCCCTCGTTTTGCTTCTTCGCGGACAATCTTCCGCTCATAGTTTTCAACTTGCGAACTTAACGGTATGACCCAATGTACGCCATCTGAATCTTGAAGTAAGTAATAATACGGGCGTCCCTCATTTTTGTTGTCCATCCAGTAAGGACGCTTAAAATCCGAAAAATAGGAATCTTTTATCGAATATAAGCCGTAGAGAATCAGGTCTGTCATGATTCGACAACTCCTCTTTAGAGAAAAGGCCCTCCGCAATATTGCAGAAGGCCTTTCTGGTGGTTCATGCCTGCAACTTATACCCCGCACGCAGGCAAGCGGCCGTCGTAAGCAAGTCGCACTTTTTTATGCCGCTGGCGACACGCGGCAGGCGACAGACGAAGATGACGGGCGTCATTTTCAATTCTGGCAGGTTTCCCTGCGTTATTATTATACGCAATATTGCTTGTAATTGTAAACATCAGAATAGCCAAAAATAGCGCATAGATTTTGTGATTACAGCACAAACATTTATAACTGATTTACTGAATTTTGCCAATGTGCAACGATTCTTTTGCTTTGCACGGATGCGCCCTGGCATTGACAAGAGCAAAGCGGCGGTGGGATAGAGTTTCCACCGCCGCTTCTGTTATGCTCTTTATAAAAAGGGAGGGATGGACATGAGCAATCTGCCCAACGCGGAGCAAAGCC